>ENA-OQLI01000525-OQLI01000525.1-human-gut-metagenome-genome-assembly--contig:-NODE-525-length-44528-cov-7.976127_pt1 | contig 44528 bp, 35 predicted proteins | sample MGYA00242805_ERZ504812 | MGnify/ENA primary metagenome ERZ504812 (study PRJEB26092, sample SAMD00036430) | human gut metagenome | host: Homo sapiens | study: EMG produced TPA metagenomics assembly of... | reverse complement strand
TACACTCCTGTTGAGTAGTCAGAGCTACAAAAACGAAATCAAAAGTCACAGTATCTGAATGTATTAAACCACGAAACAAAAAAAGAAAGGAAGTATGTTGTTTTTGCTTCTAATAACATCATACAAGAACATATGGAATATAAACTGTTGTATGACACGCCTGCAAAGAGCTTTTCAGAAGCGCTTCCTATCGGGAATGGAAAAATGGGAGCTATGGCGTATGGAGAGCCTTTGAAGCTTCATTTTTCTTTGAATGCAGATACCCTTTGGTCTGGAAAGGCGTGTGCCCAGGATCATGTTATTGTACCGGAAAAATATCGCGAAGAGGTAAGGAAGCTGCTAAAAAATGGAAAATACTGGGAGGCACAGAACCTGGTACAGAATAAAATGCTGAGCGAGAAATATAATGAATCGTATATTTCAGCGGGGTTTCTTGATTGTTTTCTAAAGAATACGGAAGAAACTAAAAGTTATACCCGGGAATTGAATATGAATACAGCGTGTGTTAGCACAAATGCTGTTAGTAACAGTGACAACATTCAGACAGAGAGCTTTATTTCCTGTAGTGAAAATGTTCTGGTAATCCGAATTTCTTCGAAAAAAAAACAGGATCTTAATATATGTTTAAATAGCCTTTTGAATTATTCCATAAATTGTGACGGCAGAACTGTACTTTTGCAAGGGGAAGCACCGGAACATGTGGAACCTAATTATGTTGATTGTGAAAATGCGGTAGTTTATGGAAATGGGATGAAGTTTATAATTTTAACAAAAGTACATAGTACAGACGGCACGGTTTCGCAAACAGATAAGGGGCTTACAATAGAAAATGCCAGTGAGAGTGTTTTGATAACTGCAATAGAAACTGAATTTACAGGATGGAATAAGCCTTTTTTAAATAATTGGAAAGAACTTACAGATAGATGCCAGAAGAGGCTGAATTGTGCAGGAAAGTATGACTTTGAAGGTTTAAAGAAGCGTCACGAAAGAATACATAAAAGTTACTTTGAAAGAGTAAAAATCCATATTGCCTCTGGTGAAGAATCTGATACTGGGTTATATGAACATTTATTCCAATATGGACGATACCTGATGATCTGCTCATCCCGACCTGCTGATGAGATGATACAACCAGCTAACCTGCAGGGAATATGGTGTGAAGATATACGTTCTGTCTGGAGCAGCAACTGGACTGTAAATATTAATATAGAAATGAATTATTGGCTAAATGGACCGTGCGCTTTGAGTGAATGTGAAATTCCACTCATCAATATGATTGCAGAGGCAGCAGAGGCAGGGAAAAATACTGCAAAAGAAACTTTCGGCGGTGAAGGCTGGGCCGCATGCCATAACCTGGATCTCTGGAGACAGACAACCCCGGTTAAAGGGGAGGTGAAATGGTCTTATTGGCCTATGGGAGGTGTTTGGTTAACTACCCATCTTTACAGGCATTATCTTTATACAAATGACAAGATATATTTGAAAAATCAGGCCTGGCCGATTATGAGAGAAACGGCGAAATTTTGTTTATCCAGGCTTCGTGAAGAAAATGGGGTGTTATATACAGATTTTTCCACGTCCCCGGAAAATACTTTTCTGGATAAGGATAACCGGGAATGTGCTTTAAGCGAATCTGTAACAATGGACATTGCACTTATACGTGAAGTTTTTATGGAGTGCATAGATACATGCAGGATTTTAGGCATCGATCAGGAACTGGAAAGGCTGCTTGAGAATAGAGTGCAGAAATTGCCTGAATATCAAGTTGGGGAATTGGGGCAGCTGTTGGAATGGAATAAAGAATTTGCAGAAAAAGATGAACATCACAGACATTTTGCACACTTAGTAGGGTTTCATCCATTTCATCAGATTGATTTTGACACAAGAAGGGAACTACTGGAATCTGTGGAGCGTGTTTTGGAAAGGCGAATCCATGGAGTGACGCAATACATTGGCTGGGGGGAAGCGTGGCTTTGTAATTTTTATGCACGTCTCAGAAATGGATGTGAGGCAGAAAAACACTTAAAACTGTTTTTGAAGCATTGCTGCTATGGAAATTTATTAGGGCTTCATCCACCGTTAGGAGAATCCTGTGGAGAAAAAGAAATTTTTCAAATAGATGGAAATTTTGGAATTACGGCAGGAATCGGAGAGATGCTGCTACAGAGTAAACGTGGAATCATTGATGTTTTTCCTGCGCTTCCGGATAGCTGGAAAGAGGGTGAATTGTCAGGTGTATATGCAGTCGGAGGGCATAAACTGAATCTGCATTGGAAAGATGGAGCTTTGGAGAAAATGTGTTTATACGGCGGTTGTGAGGAATCGGTGACAATTCGATATCGTTCAGAGTTTGAGTATCGGGAGAAAAATGGTCATGTTAGGAAAAGCGAAGCCTGTGAAGATGGATGGAGACTGAATATAGAAGTAAAAGAACAGGAAGAGTATTGCTTTTATGGAAAACAGAATCGGGGAATATAATTATGGTATATGGAGTTACAATTGCATCTGGTCCTGTGGATTGGCAGATTGTGCAGCAGGTAGGGGGAAAAGCAGATATAGAACTGGCTGGGAGCTATAAGAAAAAGGAAAAAGGTGATTTTCAAGAAGTCTATGTCAGAATCGTACAAGAAGAAAGTGGAGAAAATATATTATTCTGGAAAAAAGCAGAAACTGATGAAACGAAAAGTCTTTGGAAAATCAGAATGGAAGACATTCCGGCAGGAGGACTTTATAGAATTGAAAGCTGTCTGAAAGAAGAGAAAAATACCCCGCTGGAATGGGCAACAAGAGGTGATTGTGTAGAACATTTTGGAGTTGGCGATTTGTTCGTAATTGCAGGTCAAAGCAATGCTGTTGGATACGGAAAAGATCCTGTATATGATCCGCCAGAAATCGGAGTACATTTATACCGCTGTAATGATAAATGGGATATTGCTGCTCATCCGTTAAACGATTCAACAGGAACCTGCCATGAGATAAATATGGAACCCGTTAATGGAGGGGCGTCTCCGTATCTTTCTTTTGCCAAAATGATACATCGTGTAACTGGATATCCTGTTGGATTGATTCCCACGGCATTAGGTGGTTCAAGCCTCTCGCGATGGAACCCTGATCAGGATGGAGATCTTTACTGGAATATGATTTCTCGTATAAAAGATTCAGGTGGAATTATTAAGGCTGTATTGTGGTATCAGGGGTGCGCAGATACGAATTCAGCTGATGATGCATATACTTATGAGAAGCGTTTTAGCAATATCGTGTATAGGATGCGAGAAGAGATTAAGCTTCCAGAGTTAAATGTTTTTACATTTCAACTCAACCGTTATATTGTTACACCTGTGTCAGAGGAAGAAAATAAAAATTGGAGTATTATACGGAATGCGCAGCGAATGGCGGCGAGAAAAGTTCCGGGAGTATATGTATTACCAACAATAGATGCAGTTCTTTCCGATATGATACACAATAGTGCAAGCTCTAATCTTGTATTAGGAGAAAGACTTGCAAGACAGGTTCTGTCAATCCTATATCAGAAAGCAATTTGGAAGGGAGCTCCTGATCTGGAAAAAGCAATTTGGAAAGAAAGTAAAAAAATAGAGTTGGAATTTTCATCTGTATATGATCGACTGTATGCCGGAGAAGCTGCATTAGAAGAATATCCGTTTACTGTAATGGATGAAGAGGGAGAACTTGACATCTCGGAGATTAAGTTCATTTCCTATAATTGTATTGACATTACAGTAAAAAGAATCCCCAAGGGAAATGCAGTTCTGTATGCATATTATGGACAAAATCCTAAATGCAGGTGTATATATGATTTTGCGACACATTATCCGATTTTAGGTTTTAGAGTTTTAGTGGAGAAATAAGTTATGGTAGAAAAAGACACAATTTCCATTAACGATAAAAGAATCAGAGATTATCTGACCCCGTATCACTATCAGAAACCGGTTTTGAGCGGTTCAGGAAAAGCGGGACGGTTTGACGAGAAAGCTGTGGATATTCCATTTGTTTTTTTTCATGGAGGTAAATACTATATGGTATATACAGGATTTGACGGAATAGGCTATCAATCTGCACTTGCTCAGTCGGATGACCTTTTTCACTGGGAATTTTATTGTATGATTTTAGAGAGACATCCTAAAACAGAAAGATGGGACCGTGGTGGTGGAGCAGTCACCTGGTTGATTAAAGAAAATGACGATCTAAGGAAGGTTCCCTGTCTGAAAAAAGTGGATGGAAAATATTGGATGATTTATCATGCATATCCTGGAACTGGTTATGAAGCAGGTTCTGCTGAAATTGGAATTGCATGGTGTGAAACGGAAGACCTGAAAACGTGGAATTTTCTGGAATACCCGGTATTTTCATGGAAAGATGGTGCTTCGTGGGAAAAAGGCGGGCTTTATAAGGCATGCGTTATCTGGGAAAAGGACATGTGGTATCTGTTTTATAATGCCAAAAATAAAGAAAATGGAAACTGGAATGAACAAATAGGTGTTGCTTTTTCTAAAGATCTATTACATTGGGAACGGTATGCGGGAAATCCGGTATTGAGAAACGGAAAAAATAAATGGGATTGCACTTTTGTGGCTGATCCATACGTGGTAAAGGATGGTGATATATGGCTTTGTTTTTATTATGGGATAGGATTGATGGATCCAGAGGACGACTTGTATCATGCGGAAGATGGACTTGCAATATCTGAAGATTTACTGCACTGGACAAAGGTAAGCGAGCCTGTATTGCGTCATGGGGACAACGGAGCATATGATAATCACCATGCACATAAACCGTCTGTTTTTTACAAGGATGGAGCTTTGTACCATTTTTATTGCGGAACGTGTAAAGCAGATAAAAAGTATCCTACAGAACTGTTTGATGAATACAGAACAATTTGCGTGGCTGTAAACCAGGAGAGCTTATTGGAGAACAGGTGATATAATGAGAAAATTTTATTTTGAAAAAGCGCAGGCAATCTGGGCTGATGGAAGATCAGAAGAAATGAACTGCGAATTGTCTTTTAGGACGGTTATTCCAAAAGGCGAGGAAACGAAACTTTTTTTGGCGGCATCAAGTATATATCGTTTATGGGTGAACGGAGAATTTATATGTGCCGGTCCTGCAAGAGCGGCACACGGGTGGTACAGGGTCGATGAAATATGTTTGTCTCCATTTCTTACAGAAGATAGGAATTATGTTGTGACAGAGGTGCTAGGATATAATGTGAACAGTTATGATACATTGGACCAGCCCTCTTTTCTGACGGAAGAAATCTGGCAGGGAAATGAAGTGATTTCGTATACTGGAGGCGAAAGTATTACAATCCATGATTTTAAGAACCGGGTACAGAAAGTTCAGCGGTATAGTTTTCAAAGAGCATTTATTGATGCCTATCAATATGAAGATGAAAACAAATATATGTATCATATGAATGAGTCTGCGCAATCACTTTGTAAAATAGAGATACAAACGGACAAGCGTTATATTTATCGTGATGTGGAAATGCCTGGATTCGAAACACTGGAACCTGTATCGGTTATTAAAAAGGGAACTGCATATTATGAAAAAGAGAAAACGGAAATAATACCAGAAGAATATTTTTTTAAAATCAAGCAGGATTTAAAAGGATATGCAAGGGAAAAAACAGAAATTCATGTATCAGAGGAAGCGCAAAAAATACAGCTGCAGGAAACAGAATGTTCTGTAAATGCAATAGCCATCAGACAATTGCCATTGTCTGATGAATATGCAATTTATGAGTTACCGTATAATGCTACTGGTTTCTTTGATATTCGATTAGAGGTTCGGGAAAAGAGCAGGACATTCGTAATGTTTGATGAGATTCTTTCGAATGGAAGTGTAGATTTCCTAAGAATGAACAGTTGTAATTGCTTCGTTTATAGGATGAATGCCGGGAAATATCGTCTAATGAATTTTGCTCCTTACACAATGAAATATTTACAAATTGTGGTATTGGGGGAATGCATTGTAGAACAGGTACAATTTAAAGAATACAAGAATTCTTCTGTACTGAAACGTATTCATCTTCCACAGGACACGGAGCTTGCGTTGATCTATGATGCCGCATTGGAAAGCTTCCGGGCGAATGCGTTGGATCTGTTTATGGACTGTCCATCCAGAGAAAGAGGAGGCTGGCTGTGTGATAGTTACTTTACCTCTTCAGTAGAATATGTGCTCACGGGGAAAAATGTAATTGAAAAAGCATTCTTGGAAAATTTTATATTAAATAAGGAGTTTCGGCATATACCGGAAGGTATGATTCCAATGTGCTATCCAGCAGATCACAATAATGGGAATTTTATTCCTCAGTGGGCTATGTGGTATGTACTTGAAATTGAAAAATATGTTTATGGAAATCAGGATTTTGAATTGGCTGAAAGGTCAAAAAATTTGATTTATTCTTTGTTAAAATATTTCGAGTCTTTTGAAAATGAAAATGGAATGCTGGAAAATTTACAAGGCTGGAATTTTATTGAATGGTCCAGGGCAAATGATCCGGATCTGGTAAACGGAGTCAATTTTCCTACAAATATGTTATATATGAGAATGCTCAAATGTGTATCAGCGTTATATAAGGATCTGATATTGGAAAGAAAAGCCGACAGGTTGAGGAAAAACATCCGGAAACGATCCTTTAATGGGATGTTTTATACGGATAATGAACACAGAGACAAAAACCAGTTGGTTAATCCGGGTATTTGCACAGAAGTATGCCAGTATTATGCTTTTTTTACTGGTGTGGCAACGGTTAAAGAGGATTCAGAATTATGGAAAATTATGAAAAATAAATTTGGACCGATACGAAGTACAATAAACGATTATCCAGAGATTGCAGGTACAAATGTATTTATAGGAAAATATTTAAGAATAGAATTGTTATATCGGCAGGGACTATTTGAAGAGGTAATAAAAGAAATAAAAGAAGTATTCCTTGGTATGGCAAAGGAAACAGGAACACTGTGGGAACATACGTTACCGACTGCGAGCTGTAATCATGGGTTTGCATCTTATGTACTGTACTGGTTGGCTGGTATTTTCGGTATTGAGGAATAGGGGGAATTTGTATTTGTCTCACGGCTGTGGCAAATCCATATTTTCGGAGAAGGGAATTCACGAAACAACCAAATATCTCGAGATGTTTCTTCGAAATCTACTTTTGAATGAGAAAATTGAACTCCACAACCTTCCGTAAAAAACAGTAGGTTATATTCACCAGTTGTTTGAAAAATTTGGCTTTGATGAAGTGTTTGGCAGAACCGCAGTTATGGATTTACTCAATCTGAAAAAATCAGGAGCGTCTAAACTGCTTTTAAAGTTAGTACAGGCAGATATCATCAAGCAAGTTCCTGGACTTGGAAAAGGAAAATATAAGTTTAAAAATGAGTGATGAAAAGGAGGTGTTTGCAATTTGCGCACCTCTTATTTGTGTTTTCCCCGTGCCGTCACAAACAGGTTGATTTCCCCGAGACGTAGGCTATAATCTCATCTTTGACAGTTGATTAGTTAAAAAGTACCACAACCCCTGTAAATATAAGGGGTGTGGCACTTTTGTCTGTATACATGAAATATAGTAATGTTTTATCTCCGCTTACTTTTTTCTGAATTCCTTTCATTTTCCGTTTTGTTATGAATTGATAGTCCGTTCTGAATCCGCAGGTTTCATGGAGATCGTCAGTGATTTCCTGACGTTCATATACCGGCATGAAGCCCTGTTCTTCTATATCCGCAAATTTTATATCCTTTAAAGTACGAAGTAATTGTTCTGTAGTATAAGTTCCTTTCAGAGAGCGATTTAATAATCGAAAATGTAACAGAGCAAGAAAGCAGGTAAGGAAATGGGCTTTAATCCGGTCTTCACGGTTTAAGTAAACGGGTCTGGCTTCAAAGTCTGTTTTCATAGTTCTGAAACAGTCTTCAATCTGCCATCTTCTTTCACTGACTTTTAAGATATCTGCAACGTCATCATCAAGCAGGTCTGTACATACCGCATAAAGCCCGTCATACATTTCTTCTTCAGCAATCTTATCCGTATCGAGACAATAGTGGATCTTAGCTTTTTCTCCTTCGTTGGTTACAGCTACCTTATTTACAAATCTTGCAGGATCATTTGGATTTTTACGCTGTTTTTTTAGAGAGCCATTTGCAACCATTTTTTCTGCCCGACAGATCTGCTCCGCACGGATGGCTTTCTGATAAGCGGCATATTTAGGGGAGTAGGTTATGATCAATCTTTGATCTAGTTTTTTTGTTGTAAATGGTTCGTCTTTATAATAAAGCTGGTTCTTGTCATCATCTGTCAGTTTTGTGAGGTCAACAGGTTTATCATCTGAGAGACGTTTGAAGCCAGTTTTCTTTAAAGCCCATGCCCGGTCTTCAGCAGGCAGCTTTTTGATGGACTGAGTGACAATAAATGCCCTCTGTCCCATGTGATTAAGAACACGGTTATCCTCAGAAGCAAGTCCGGCGTCACTGCAATAGATAAACTTATCACAGCCGAATTGCTGGAGAATCTTTGTTTCTAAAGGTTTTAAGGATTTCTGCTCATTTTGGTTTCCAGGAAAGAGTGAGAAAGCCAAAGGTATTCCGTCACCATCTGTAAAGAGTCCCATTTGAATAATGGGATTCGGACGGTGCTCTTTGCTTTTTCCGTATTTTTTATCTCCATCTTCCTGTTCGATTTCAAAGTAGTAGTTTGTGCAATCATAATAAAGGATCCGATCCATTCTGTCACCGAGAAAAAAGCTATTTTTATAAACTTCTGATTGAATAAAATCCATTTCAGAAGCAAGAACAGAAAGAGCTCGGTACACATCATGAAGTTCATAAGTTGGAGGCTCAAGGAACTGTTTTGCTGCTCGGAAGGAAGACCTTTTGCTGGAAGGTTCCAGAACCCTTGTGTAAATTAAATCAGATAAAATCGCATTAAGATCATACTCGAATTTATGTCGGCTTTTGATTTTTAGGCAGACAGAATCGAGCTTAAGTTCATAGTAAATAGACTGAAGAAAAAGATATCCGCCAGAAAAAGTTTCTGCTTATTATAGTCCATGAGTCTGTTGGAATGAAATGGAATCATGACAGTAGCATCCTCTTTTTCACTTTTATATTTCAGTGTTTCAAGACGAGCTTGTTCATTTGCCCATTCAACAACTCCGTCACGATCCGTGTGGAGCTGCGCTGATAATTTAGCTAACGTACCTAATTTTCGGATGATTTTGGAAGTACTTTCCCCATTGGCATTTGTATAGGACTGAGTGGTGTAAAAGGATTCAGAATTTTTTGATTTTGATGTTGTTATACGCACAATAATCACCTATGTCACTATTGTACCAAGTCGCTGGCGCGACGGCTAGCCCCAGGTACGTGAAATCATTACTTTTTTCATAAAAAAATAGCAGTTTTTGTATATATGTTGTATTGTCAAGTTACCACACAAAACAATCACATATTCACAAGAACTGCTATGATTAGTTTACCAGGGATTTTTAAACTCAACAACTACATATCTTATTTTTTTATCCGTCCACCGCCTCTTTTTGAAATGTAACGGTACTATTTATTTTATTTCATTTCAAAGGAGATTTTTTCGATGGACAAATATTTAGATTCTTTCAGGGAAATGATTTCCCTTCGTGGTCTTACCGACCATACTCTCAAAAATTACTGCACTTACATCCGTGCTTATCTGGATTACCTTACAAACATTCTCCATAAATCACCTGAAGATGTTTCATGGGATGAACTTCATGATTACATCCGTTGGCTTCAGAAATCCAGAGATCTTTCGGACCGTACGGTCAACTGCGCCATTTCGCAGCTTCGTTTTTTTACTCTTTATGTTCTTCATAAACCTTGGGATGATACACAGCTTCCAATGCGTAAGTTTGATACCCATATCCCTTATGTCCCAACACGAAATGAGGTTCAGTTATTTCTCGGTTCACTTCCTACTTTAAAACAAAAAGCAATGGTTTCCTTGATGTATTCTTCTGGGCTGCGTATTGGTGAAGTCTGTCGACTTAAATATGGGGATATCCAGCGTTCTTCTATGCGCATCCATGTAAGTAAGACTAAAAACCGGTCTGACCGTTATACTCTTCTTTCTCAACGGGCATTGGATATTTTAACTGAGTACTGGTATGAGTATGACCGTCCAATGGATTGGCTTTTTCCAGCAAAACAAGATCCGCTGAGACCTTGTAAAACCGCTATCCTTAACAGACAGGTTTTAGAGCATCGTATAAAACTTAATTTAAATTCAAAACTAAACTGTCATTCTTTCCGTCATGCATTTGCCACTCATCTTTATGAGCCTGGAACTGATTTACTTACATTAAAGGAGCTTCTTGGACATAAATCCATTAATTCAACTGTTATCTACGTACATCTTGCATCTTATGCTTCACGTAAGATTTACAGTCCCTTCGACCAGTTAAACGGAGGATTTACCAATGACTGATAGAAAAATCCAGCAGATTTGGCAGAACTCTTATGAAGCATTCCTTTCCTCTGGGTACTTTCTTTCTGATGCGCAAAAGAAAGCTTCCTATGCCATTCTGAACTATAAAACAGGCTCCTTTGGTATGAATATTTCTCTCTGTCCTGATTGCGGGCATATGGAATTTCGCAATAACTCCTGCCGCAACCGGAACTGCCCCAGCTGTCAAGCCGTTAATAAGGAAACAGGCGACAGTACCACATCATAGATGAACGGTATCTGCCGTCTTCTAATTTATAGTCTATTTTTTCTCGTTTGTTACAACGTTCAGCAGATGTTCTTGCATTGTATTCCAGTTTCCAAACGGTAATTTCAGAGTAAAACATAAAACTGCCAGTAAGAAATATCGGAAGAAGTGTAAACAGATGAATATCACTATACGCGACATGAGATTTGAAAAGAAGAAATATATTCTTGCAAAAGTAAATCAGATTTTAATCGGGTATTACCATTATTATGGAATAAGTGATAACTATCAAATGATGGATAACTTCCGTAAGAGAGTTATTCAGATTCTTTATTTTTGGATAGAAGAGGAATAAGGAAATATATTGATTAAATGGGAATATACAAAGTACACAAAAACAAAACACATAAATTGTGTAATAAGTAGAAAAAGCTATTTTCTATAAAATTTTAAACATTTTTCTAAGATTTTTCGGATTTATCCGTTTTCTTGCGGATTTCTCATTTTAAATTGACCTATGGATTGACCTATCTTTTTCTCAAATATCCAAATTTACAAGAGCAATAAGAAAAAAACTACTTATCAGAACCACTCTGGTAGTATTTGAAAAATACTTTAAAAAGCTGGCCCCCCCCAGTAAATATGTGGCTTCCTGGGCTCCCATAACATGAAAAAAGCACCTCATCCGAGGTGCTCCACTTAGCAGGGCTACAAGGATTCGAACCTTGAAATGACGGAGTCAGAGTCCGTTGCCTTACCATTTGGCGATAGCCCTATGTGTCTTAGCAAGTCGTTTCTCGCTTGCGACATGTTGTATTATATATCAATGCATATATAAAAGTCAACCCCTTTTTTCAAATTTTTTTAAAAATTTATTCAATTTCTGTGAAGCCTTGATTTTTCGGGGAAAAATTAAGATTTCGCTTTTCTTTTTCCTGTGCATTTTGAGATGAATGTGTTATAATCAAGCAAAATATACGGAATCGCATAGGTCGCTGGCGGGAAGCTTTTGGAGTTTTTTTCGACACACTCTAAGGTAGTAGTGCCAGAAACTTTTTTACTTTATAAGAAATTACTTCGCTTTGTTCCTGTGAGTCTATGGTTACCGTATAAAATTTTTATAATTAAACAGCCTGTCTGGAGCCTGTTTAAAATTATTCAGGTAATTGGTTCTCAGACTGGCCTCATTAATAAGGAGAATAAACATGAGAGCAAATAACCTGACTCTGCTCACGGATCTCTATGAACTTACCATGATGCAGGGGTATTTTAAGAACCCAACTGACCAGACTGTCGTATTCGACATGTTTTACCGTGATAACCCATGCGGAGGCGGTTTTGCTATCTGTGCAGGACTGGAGCAGGTAATTGAATATATTGAGAATCTGAGATTTACAGACGCAGATATCGAATATCTTCGCGGTCTTTCCATTTTTGAGGAGGATTTTCTGGAATATCTTCGCTCCTTCCATTTTACCGGCGATATTTATGCCATCCCGGAAGGCACTGTTATTTTCCCAAGAGAGCCAATGGTGAAAGTGGTAGCACCGATTATGGAAGCTCAGCTTGTGGAAACTGCGATTTTGAACATTATGAACCATCAGAGCCTGATTGCTACTAAGGCAGCACGTGTCTGCTATGCGGCGAAAGGTGACGGAATCATGGAGTTCGGTCTTCGCCGTGCCCAGGGACCGGATGCCGGTATTTTTGGAGCCCGTGCAGCTGTGATCGGTGGTTGTGTCGGAACATCCTGTGTGCTTACTGGTCAGATGTTTGACGTGCCAGTGCTTGGAACCCATGCACATTCCTGGATCATGAGCTTCCCGGATGAGTACACTGCATTCAAGACCTACGCAAGAATGTACCCGGATGCATGTATTCTTCTGGTAGACACTTACGACGTGCTGAAATCCGGTGTTCCCAATGCAATCCGTGTATTTGAGGAAATGCGGGAGGAGGGAATCCAGCTGAAAAAATATGGTATCCGTATCGACAGCGGTGACCTTGCTTACCTTTCCAAAGAGGCATATAAAATGTTATCGGCAGCTGGTTTTGATGATGCGACCATTTCTGCATCCAGTGACCTTGACGAATATCTGATTGAGAGCCTGAAAGCCCAGGATGCCAAGATCAATTCCTGGGGCGTTGGAACACGTCTGATTACTTCCAATGATAATCCGGCATTTGGTGGTGTATACAAGCTGGCAGCAGTGAAAAATCCTGAGACAGGTGAATTTGTTCCGAAGATCAAGCTTTCTGAGAACACAGCTAAGGTAACAAACCCTGGAAACAAGACAGTATATCGTATTTACAGCAAGTCCACAGGAAAGATTAAAGCTGATTTGATCTGTCTTGCTGACGAGAAGCTGAACCCAGATGAAACTATGGTAGTATTTGACCCGGTTGACACCTGGAAAAAAACTAAGATTCTGGGTGGTACTTACGAGGTTCGTGAGCTTCTGGTTCCGGTTATTAAGGAGGGAAAACGCGTTTATACGTCTCCTTCAGTAATGGAACTTCGCGCAATCTGCCAGAAAGAACAGAGCACTCTCTGGGACGAGTCCAGACGATTCTCCAACCCACAGAAGGTTTATGTGGATCTTTCTCCGAAGCTTTTTGAGGTGAAGAGAGAGCTGATTGAGGAGATGAGCCGTAAGGATCTGGAGTTTGAGGAAGAGTAATTTAATAAGAAAATAAATGGGGCGATGTATCAGCGGAAACGATACATTCGCCCCATTTTTTGTTGAAATTAATCAGAAAAGTGCAGAAAAAAACATAGTGTACAGAATGTAAAAATGGTAAACTGTAGGAAAGGAAATTTTTTACAGGAGGAGTGTATGAAAAAAAGAAAATCCATTGGTCTGTGGGTGGGAGTCTGTCTTCTGTTTCTGGGAATATTTGGCAGTGTAAACGTTTTAGCTGCAGTGACAGAAGGAAAGGCAGGGGAAACACTTACTGGGGAGTATGCAGTGATTATTAATACGGATACATCTGATTCGAGGAGCGCAGGCACACTGATCTTTGATGACAGTGGAAGTACTGCATCCGCTTCAAGTGGAAGTGAGCTTCCCGCAGCTCAAAGCCTGGCCGGACTGAATACAGGGAGCACCAGCTCAGTCACTGCGCTGAATGAAAAAAGCGCCATTTCGTCCGTTGCATCGGCAGATGAGACTGACGATGGTATATCCGTTCAGGCAGCGGTTACCACTTATGCAATAGGAGAAGAGAAATATATTTACAGAAGCAATGGCAGCGGCAAGACCTATATATGCATTGGGATTGGCGAACATTGCTATATCTGGATGGACAAAAATATGAAAGCGGATTATGATGCCGCTGGAAAAACATCTCTCATAGCATCAGACATGGCGAGTATTTATGACAGACAGCCCTATCAAATCCTGAAAACACTGGCAGGAGGCGATCTTCCCTGGGAAGATGGATCCGGCAAGCTCTCTATTGTGCTGGAAACCTTAAGCGGCGCAAGTGGTCAGTTTCAGTATGATGAGGGAATTACAGCAATCCATATCAACACTCCGGCGGCAGCATCCTATGTCTCCGGTGAAATGACCAGAAGAAACGGTCTGCTGGTTCACGAGGGACAGCACGCAGTATTCTGGCTGAAAACAAAATTCAATGCCTCCGAGAAATATATGTGGATAAACGAAGGTCTTGCAGTAACGGTCATGGATTATCTGTGGGGCGGTACGGACACAAATGGCTGGATGAACGGAATTGCAGGAAGTACCGCTATTCGTAACGGCTCTTCCTTGATGTATAAGAGTTATCGCGATGATATTGCCCAGGACTATGGAATGCCATACCTGTTTGTCAGATACGTAATTGACCGTATGGCAGGAAGCTATGAGCCTATGGCTGTGTTGCCGAGATTTTATACAGTAGATGCTTCCTCCCTTACCTGTGAAGCTTATCTGGAGAAGGTAACAGGAATTCCGTTTAAAACACTTCTTTCAGATTTTTATACAGCTGTGGCAGCAGGAGAAGCTTCTGGTGTATACAGTTTTCCAGGTGATCGGATAGCTGCAAAAAAGGCATCTGCATTTCCGGTATTTTCCGGAGACAGTGGCTCAAAATATTCCATTCCGGCAGCTTCCGCGATCCTTGTGAAACTGAAGGATGGAAAATTTACAGTCCCATCTGATGGGGAAAGCGGAATTGTTTATCGTGTAATAGGAAAACGGACTTCATCTGTGAAACCGGCTGGCGGAAATGGTACAAGCAGCAGTCCTTATCAGATTGATTCTCTGGATGATCTGAATTTGATCGAGGAAAATCAGGGCGCATATTATCAGCTGACCTCAGATATTCAGACACAGGGAAGAATTAATTTTACCATCTCTTATTTTGGTGGAACGCTGGACGGAAACGGACATACGATCTATGGATTGAAAAAGCCTTTGATAGCCATGAATCAGGGGAAAATCAGGAATCTGCGCGTAGCTGCAGATTTTAATGATGATATGCAGAACGTGCAGGGCGTCATCACACAGTACAATGAAGGAAATATTGAAGACTGTATGGTGACAGGAACAATCAGCGGATATATGGGCGGAAACGGAGCTGTTGTATATCCGGAATTTGGCGGAATTGCAGGTGAAAATGCACTTGCCGGAATTATTTTTGGCTGTACATCAAAGCTGAATGTTAATTTGACAATGGCTCCTATGAAAAGCTGGGTAGGTGGAATTGCAGGTCTGAACATTGGTACTATAAGCAAGTGTGTCAGCACCGGTACGATTAGTGTTACCCAGACAAACGGAAACGAATATCCGGTCTATGTTGGCGGAATTGCGGGAGAAATCCAGAAGTTTGGGGGCATGGGCGGTGTGCTCAAAGAATGCCTTCATGCAGGAAAAATCACAGTAACTGCGGCAAACAACTGTGTAGGACAGATGTGCGGAACTGCTGCTGATAATGTACTCAGCTCTTCTTACGGTTTAAGCGGACATGTGCTGAACTGTTATGGAAAGAGTGGAGAGGGGAATCTTGTGGGCGGAACTGCTGCTTCCATTGGATCAGGTGGACTTCTCACAGAGGCACAGATGAAAGATTCCAAATCTTACGTGGGTTGGGAGTTTGGAACTGACTGGAAGATTTCAGAGGATGGTTTGCCAGAGCGGGTGGAGAATCCGGAGATTACTTCATTGGAGGTAAAAAACAACTGGACTTCCTGTTACGTGGGAGAAAAACCGTGGTATTGGGGCAGGCTTTTGATAAATGGTACAACTTATTCTGAGATTAAAGCCGATATGATAAGCGGATTTGACAGTTCTGCTGAAGGAACTACTCATGTTTATGTAGAATATAAGGGAAAACAGGTTGTCTATTCAATGGAAGTTGTCGCGCCGAAAACCAGTGATATCAGCAGTATTGTAATATCAGGACAGCCGAAGAAATCTTATGTGGAAGGAGATGTATTCAATCCATCCAGAGCCAGTATGTATGCAACGATTGGTGGCCGTGCAGCTTATATTTACAGTGGATTTACCTATGACAAAACAGGCCCACTGAAAACCTCGGATACTCAGGTTACTTTTGATTACTTCGGAGCAAAAATACCGTGGGCGATTACGGTTGCAGCGAATGCACCAGCAGCTTTGACTATGCTTGCAGCTCCTGATAAACTGAATTATGTAGCTGGAGATAAACTCAATCTGACTGGAGTGAAGCTTCAGATTACATATAGCAATGGAAAAGTATCGCCGGTTATTACAGGGGCTGATCTGAATACTTATGGAATACATTTGGCGCTTGGAAGTGGAAGCGGTTCATCGGCAATTGTTGATAATGGCAGAATAATAGAGTCATCAGATAATGGAAAAGATCTTATTGCTTATGCGTCTGATAAGCTGCCGGGAGAATATGGTGCCGTGATCGCTGTGCTCGGAACAATGAGCGTAACAGAACCATTGGCGATTACAGATACTGAGCTGTACGCAGTTACAGGAACTGGAAAAGAGCAGTGGATATATTCAGGCTTTGTTACTGGTGGAAGTGGTAAGTATGAAACTCAGGTTGTTTCTGAGAATTTACCGGCTGGCTTAACTGTCTTTGCGGTTCCTGGCGGAGGCTCTTATGGAAGTAAATATTTTACTTTTTCCGGAACTGTCACTGCACCAGTGGGAATTTATGAGTCACAGTATAAAATTGTGGATACAGGAACAAAGGCAGTTTTGCCAGTTACAATAAAAATTATAGTTACGGCTTCTAATGAGGCAAGATTTTATAGTTTTGTACTTAACAAGGCGTTTAATTCCCAGTTAAAAGAGGATGTTGTTGGGGAAATTGATAATGAGAACCGTAAGATTACGCTGCGGTTGCCAAAAGGAACTAATGTTACCAGGCTGGCACCGAATATTGATTATGGTTCTGGTACAGGAACAGCGGTGGCAGATGAGTTTACCAGTGGAAGATCTCATGATTTTACAAATCCGGTACAGTATGTTCTGACAGCGCCAGATGGCGTAACGAAGATAACCTATACGGTTACAGTCGTTTTTTATGATGAAACGCAGGGTGGTTCCGGGGAAACTGAGCATACGCATACCTGGGATGCCGGAGTTATAACGAAAGAGGCTACCACTTCAAGTACAGGAATTAAGACATATACTTGTACTGTGTGCCAGAGCAAACGCGAAGAGGAAATTCCGAAGTTGGTTGTTTTACCGACGAATACGCCGGTGCCAACGGCAACGCCGACGAACACGCCAGTACCGACAAACACACCAATACCAACGGCAACGCCGACAAACACGCCAGTGCCGACGAACACGCCAGTACCGACGAATACACCAATACCAACGGCAACGCCGACGAACACGCCAGTACCGACAAACACGCCGGTGCCAACAGCAACGCCGACAAACACACCTGCGCCGACTGGATATAAAGTGGGCACAACAGTGAAACATCCAGCGACAAACGGATATTATAAAGTTACCGCCACCGACACAGTAGAGTATATAAAACCGATAAAGAAAAAAGTAAGCACTGTCACAATTCCAGACAGCGTAAATCTAAAGGGCGCGAATTACAAAGTAACCTCAATAGCCTCCAAAGCATTCAAGAGCAATAAATACCTGAAAAAGGCTATTATAGGAAACAATGTAATCCAGATTAAGAGCTATGCCTTTTATAAGTGCACGAAACTCTCTTACGTACAAATCGGCGGCTCAGTAAAAGCTATCGGAAAACAAAGCTTTTATGGTTGCAAGAAGTTAAACGAAATGAGAATCTACACCTCCCGCCTGAAAGCCAAATACGTAGGCTCCAATGCCTTCAAAGGCACTCCATCCAGGATGAAAATCTACGTCCCCAGGAAAAAGGCAAAGAGCTACAAAACGGTTTTTGTAAAACGAGGCATAAGCAAAAAGATTGTAATAAAGAAGATGTAATATTTGTTTGCGTTATGGGGAGGTCTTGTATGAAATACCGAAGCAAAAACGGTTTTACACTAGCGGAACTATTGATTGTAGTTGCAATTATTGCGGTATTGGTTGCTGTTTCAATCCCGATTTTTAATGGACAGCTGGAAAAAGCACGCAGGGCAGTGGATATGCAAAATGCGCGAATTATTAAGTCGGCATTGACGAATGCATATAATGAAGGACGAATGGATATTCCAAAGAAAGCTGTAGGACAAGAAAATTCAGGCTGTGGTGTCTGGGTTGTGATATGTCGTAGCACAAGTGAACTGCCAGACGCATATACTTCAGATATGTTAAATGGAAAAAGTATCTATTGTGGAGCAAATTCCGGAGTTACAGTAAACGGTGTAAAAAGCAATAATTGGAAGTCGTATAATACTGGTGTTGAAGCCGTATTAAAGGAGGCCGGTTTAAATTGTGATACTCTGAAAATTAAAAGCAGAAACGATAAGGAGAAAGGCTGGGATTGGATTGTTATAGAAGTCGGGTTTGCAAAGGAGCAGTTTTACTCACGTATTTATAGTGGCTTTAAAGGGGATAAATCGGGTATGGAAGTTGTAGAAGCTGGATCTTCAAACATCGAAAAAGCAATAGGCGGATCAAATTAATGTAACAAGAGAATATATAAGGGACTGTAATAGATGCGTGCTGCGTATGAAGTGACATTCATCTGTTATAGTCCCTTTTCTCTTGACATTTTTCCACGTAATGTGCAAAATAAACCTATAAAGTTCAAACAATTTCAGGAGAAATTATATCATGAGACAGGAGTTTTTACACTTAAAGGCACCGGAAAACTGGAGTTAGAAGACACTTTCCGGCCAGGATGCCCTACGCAGCAGTAACCCATTCTGCATAAAAACAACCTTCTAAAATGGGGACTGTCTGAATGTCGAAGATTACCAGATTTCCATAAGAAATGGAACAATTTGTACTGACAGAACAAGAGTATTATAAAAATATGAATTAAAAAGAAAGTTGTGAAACAAAATGAAACGAATTGATTTTGAAAATGGCACGGTAACCAGAAACATTTTCAGCGCTGCAATCCCCATGCTGGTGGCGCAGATACTCAGTCTTTTATATAATATTGTAGACAGAATCTATATAGCCAGAATCCCTGAAGTGGGAACTACGGCGCTTGGCGCAGTCGGTTTATGTTTCCCGTTAATCGTGATTATCACTGCCTTTGCCAATCTGTTTGGCAGTGGCGGCGCGCCTGTTTTTTCTATAAACAGAGGTATGAAAGACAACCAGAAAGCGCAAGAGGTGATGAATACTTCCTTTACTATGGTGTGCGGAAGCGGGATCATTCTGATGATAACAGGTATGCTTTTTGCAAGACCTCTGCTGGTACTTTTTGGAGCATCTGAGGATGCTTTGGTTTATGCATATCCCTACATGATGATCTACCTGATCGGAACGGTTCCATCCATGATCGCCACAGGAATGAACCCATTTATCAATGCACAGGGATACGCGACAACTGGCATGCTTTCTGTAGCAATTGGTGCAGTCGCCAATCTGATCCTGGATCCATTATTCATTTTTGTGCTTGGTTTCGGAATCAAAGGAGCTGCCATTGCGACTGTTCTTTCCCAGTTCCTATCAGCTGCTTATGTACTACTTTTTCTTGAAAAAAGAGCGGAAATGAAAGCTCGGCTTTTGAAAAAAACAGAGCTGAAAAGCTGCAAAGAGAATGCAAAAAACATTGTCAGTCTTGGTACTGCAGGCTTCATTATGCAGCTGACAAACAGCCTGGTAACCATCTGCTGCAACAATGTTCTGGGGGTCACCGGAGGGGATGTTTACATATCTGTTATGACTATCGTATCCAGTGTCCGTCAGATGGTAGAGACGCCGATTTATGCTATAAATGAAGGAACATCACCTATTCTGAGCTATAATTATGGGGCAAAAAGACCGAAGCTTGTCCGCAAGGCAATGGTCACTCTGGCAGTAATGGTTCTGGTTTATACAGCAGTAATGTGGAACGTGATTATCTTTGTTCCGGATTATCTGATTGCCATTTTCAGCTCCGATAAGCTCTTGATAAAGGATGCAGTTCCGGCACTGAAAACCTACTTTGCAGCCTTTATTTTTATGGATCTGCAGTACATTGGACAGACTGTTTTCAAGTCTTTAAATAAGAAAAAACAGGCCATTTTCTTCTCGCTTTTGAGAAAAGTTTTTATTGTAGTTCCGTTGACATACCTGCTTCCCTACGTGTTTAAAATGGGAACTCACGGAGTATTCCTGGCAGAGCCGGTATCTAATGTAATTGGCGGAAGCCTTTGTTTCGTTACAATGCTGCTGACTATATTGCCGGAATTAAAGAGGCTGGAAAAGAAAAACGGAGAGGCAGACCGCCTCTCGGGGGACTTTAAAACGAGGTAAAAATATATGGAAAATACAATTATAATCGCAATTGTAAGTTTTCTCTGTATCCTGGCTCATGTCCCCACTCTGATCCTGCGAATTGTTCCGTTTCACGAAAAAATCTCAGATAAAGACAGGATCAGACTGACTGTAATCTATGCAATTGGTCTGGCTGTGGACTTCGGAATCTGCATGTGGGTGGGAAATTACCGGGAAATTGACGTGCCGTTTTATAAGATAAATCTGATTGCTTTCTGTATTGTAATGGCTGCTGTAAATATCTGGCTTGTCCCTGGATACACCAAGGTGCATTTGTTTGTATTTGGAATTGTGGCAGATATTGTCATGATTGCACTGTCAATCGGAGCTTATGTCAGTTCACTTTTGGGAATGCAGGGAAATGCGATTGGAATTGCAGAAACCAGCGCAATTGCAATTGTAGTGTATGCGCTTCTATATCCGCTGCTTAGCAGCCTGCTCCGTTATACAGTAACACCATTCCTTGAAATTGAATGCCAAAATTATTGGGAGACCTTATGGTTCATTCCTATTGCCATGTTTTTTTCCAGTATATTTTCAGAAGGAGTGGATATCTACACTACCACTTTTCCCCAAATGTTGAGTAAATGTCTGATCGGCGTCGCCACATTGCTGATTTGCTTTGCGGTGTCTTATGATCAGCAGCATTTTCTGAATGAAAAAGAACTGAACCGGCAGATCGATCAGCAGAAAGGCTACTATCATGCGCTCACGGAGCAGGTTCTGGCAGAACGTGAAGCACGCCATAATTTTCGTCATCAGGTAGCAGCTATTAAAGGTTTTCTTGATAAAAATGATATGGAGGGCTTGCGGGGATATTGTGATGATCTGGAACTGGAAGAGATGGGAAAAGTAACAATTCCATATACAGGAAACGCTGCGGCAGACGGCGTCCTTTATCATTACGGCTGTATTGCCAGGGCGAAAAATATCGAGTTTTCCGTATGCTGCTATCTGAAAGATATTGCTGTTCCGGACACTGATTTTTGTACAATTCTGGGCAATGCCCTGGATAATGCGGTGACTGCCGCCGGTCAGTATGAGGGAAAACGCTTTGTTGAAGTTGCTACGGAGAAGAAACACGGCATGCTTCTGATTACGGTAGACAATTCTTTTGATGGAATATTATTCCAGGAAAATGGGAAAATTTACTCAAAAAAACGGCAAAACAAACAGGAAGGAATCGGCATTCTTTCCATGAAAAAACTTTGCGAAAAACATGGCGGAGCCAGTCGCTTCGAAGCGGTCGGCAACAGGTTCCAGGCCAGCTTTATATTGAAAAGTGAGGTTGAAGATTAAAAAATGGTTAAAGTTGATTTAATTACAGGCTTTCTTGGCTCAGGAAAAACGACTTTCATAAAGAAATATGCTGCATGGCTGATGAGTCAGGGGCAGAATATTGGAATTCTGGAGAATGATTTTGGTGCAGTGAATGTGGACATGATGCTGCTTCATGATCTGGAAGGTGAGAACTGCGAGCTGGAAATGGTTTCAGGTGGATGTGATGCGGACTGCCACAGAAGACGTTTCAAGACCAAGCTGATCGCAATGGGAATGTGCGGATATGACAGAGTTCTCATTGAGCCTTCCGGGATTTTTGATGTGGATGAGTTTTTCGATGCCCTTTATGAAGAGCCGTTGGATAAGTGGTATCAGATTGGAAATGTGATTACCATTCTGGATGCCAGACTGGAGGAGAAGCTGCAGCCACAGGCAGAGTATATTCTGGCTTCAGAGGCGGCTGATGCAGGTTGTATTGTTCTGAGCAAGAGCCAGGAGGCATCTGAGGAAGAGATTAGTGGAACTGTGAAACATCTGAATCGCGCACTGGAAAGCGTGAAATGCAAACGACGTTTTACGAAAAATGAGATACTGAATAAGAATTGGGAAAAGTTTACAGATGAGGATTTTCAGAAGATTTTCAACAGCGGGTATGTGATGGAAGATTTCGAGAAACAGTGTTTTGATGAGAAAGAAGGGTTCCAGTCATTGTATTTTATGGAGCTGAAGATTTCCGAGACACAGTTGGAGAAAGCAGCGCATCAGATTCTGGATGATCCGGAATGTGGGGATGTTTTCCGAATTAAGGGCTTTGTGAAATTAGAAGAAAATGCTGCCGCGGTAACCGAAAACGAAAAAATGAATTCGGGCTCCGCTCAGAAAGTGTCCGCCGACAATAACTGGCTGGAATTAAACGCCACCCGTAAAGAATTTTCCCTAAGGCCCATTTCCGCAGGCCAGGAAGTCGTGATCGTGATCGGGGAGAATATGAATGAGGCGCGGATACGGGAGTATCTGGGGACAGCGAATATTAAGTAACCGCCATATTGACTAGAGCGTGTTTGAAAAATCATTCCCGCAATCTGTACGCCCCACTTTGCGGGAGATTTCACCCGAATTCGGTTGCCGTAGCCCGCTACGGCGCCCTCATCCGAGCGAAATCTCCCACAAATTGTGACGCACATCTTGCAGAAAGCCTTTTTCAAATACGCTCTAGATTACCATTATTTAAGAAGATATCAAAGCGTAATTTTGAAAATCTGAAATTTAAATTACTTTCCGTCCCTGTACATATTTCCCAACCAAATTGCGGTCGTCGGACAGATAAACAAGCCTTTCCAGTCTGTCACGGGTGGAGATTTCCTGAGGATGACGGATATTGCTGTCGTCCAGAATCATAGCGTCGAATTCATAGCCTTTTTCGAAGCTGCCGACTTTTCCGAAGAAGGAGCCACCACCGATCGTGGCCATGTAAAAAGCTTCTTCCAGAGTAACCGGGGCCTGGGTCTGGTCCATCAGGCGCCAGCGGAGCTTGGAAACCTGGATGGCATCGGCAATTGCGCGGAACATGGAAAGGGAAAATCCACCGGCAACATCAGTTCCAAGACCTACGTGAAGTCCCATGTCAAGATAACGGCGGATGGGAGCGATTCCGGAAGCAATGTCGGTGTTGGATTCCGGGCAATGGGCGATGTAAACACCCTGGTCTTTGATCATCTGGATTTCCTCATCTGTGGAATGAACACAGTGGGCCATGATAGTAGGGCATGTATTGCTGCTTGCAGAAGCAGGATTGGAGACTTCTTCATTTGCTGCAGGTTTCGTTCCAAACAATCCAAACATATCATACGCATCCCCATAAAATCTGCTTGTGGGACAAAGCTCCTTTACCCATGCAATTTCCCCGAAATTTTCAGACAGATGAGACTGAATTGGAATGTGGTATTCCCGCTGGATTTTTCCCAGCTCGGTCATCAGCTCATCAGTACAGGATGGGGTAAAACGTGGGGTTAGGATCGGGTAGGTGTGGTCGTAACGTCCCTTGATCTCTTCCAGCCACTGGCGTGTATCCTGTGCAGAAGCCTGTGCGCTTTTCTCCTGAAGCTCCGGTGCTCCATTGCGATCCATATTTACTTTTCCAACCATAGTTGTCAGGCCGCTTTCCTCCAGCATGTCCATGAGAAGCTCCGTTGCCGGACGGTGCAAGGTGGCGAAAATGCAGGCTCTGGTGGTGAAGCTGTGCTTTAAGTCATCCACGAAAATGGAGTAAGCCTTTTTCGCATAGGACAGGTCAGCGTACTTGGCTTCCTGTGGGAAAGTGATGGTGTTCAGCCAGTCCAGCAGCTCCAGATCCATGCCGGTTCCGCGGTAAGCGTACTGGGGAGCGTGCAGATGAAGGTCAGTGAATCCTGGGATGATCAGTCGATCACCCATGTCTTCTACCGGAATGTCCTTATATTCTGCCGGAAGCTGGGAAAAAATACCAGCACAGAGACTGTTTTCACAGACTACATAAGAGTTTTCATGAAAAACAAGTTCTTTCTGATTCTTGCTGTAACAAATTGTACCTTTCAAAGCAAACAAATCTTTTTTCATATCAGACCATCCTTTCTGCCAGAGGCGAGGCAAAGTAAAACTCCGGGATAGTTTGCGGCTGAGAACGTACTGCCGGAAACATGCAAAATGTGATTTCGGGCTGATTCAGCAATAAAAAAACCACCCGGAAAATGCCATACCTGCATACCTCTTCGCATGCAGCTTATAGACAACTATTAGGGTAGTTGGTAGAAACGTCCAACCAGATTATGGACATATATAAGCGTTTGCTGTTTTTATTTTATACCTTTATTGTACATGGTAAAGGGTGCAGAATCAAGGGGATTTTCACAAAAAAAATCTACATTTTCATATCTTTATTGCTGGATTTGTTATATAATGAAGTAAAATTTGCGGACAAGAAATTAGAGCGTGTTTGAAAAAGGCTTTCTGCAAAATCTCCCACAAAGTGGGGCGTGCAGATTGCGGGAATGATTTTTCAAACAGGCTCTAGAATGGAGATTGACATAACATGAGTTACAGTTTTAAAGGCCGTGTCAGATACAGTGAAATAGGCGAAGATGGTTGCCTGACTCTTCCTGGAATTCAGAATTATTATCAGGATTGCTGCACCTTTCAATCTGAGAATATAGGGCAGGGAATGAAGGCGCTGGAGGAACGCCAGAGAGCCTGGGTGTTGTCATCCTGGCAGATTGTGGTGAACCGATATCCGGGATTGGGAGAGTCGATTGTGGCATCAACGGCGCCATATGGCTTCAAAGGCTTTCTTGGAATGCGTAACTTCACTCTGAAAACAGAAGATGGAGAGCTTTTATCCTATGCAAACAGTATCTGGACCAATATTGATACAGAGACCGGTCTGCCGGCCAGACTTACAGACGAAGACACCAGAGGATACGAACTGGATGAAAAGCTGGAGATGGATTATGCGCCACGTAAGATTGCCCTTCCGGAAGGGATGGAAGCTCAGGAGTCTTTTGCAATACAGAAACATCATCTGGACACCCATCACCATGTTAATAATTGTCAGTATATTCGCATGGGGGCAGACTATCTGCCAGAAGGCTTTGAAATCCGCCAGATGAGGGCAGAATATAAGAAGCAGGCACTGCTTGGAGACGTTTTTTATCCGGCAGTGAAGCTGGAAATGGGAAAGGTTACGGTTGCGCTTTCCACGGAGAATGGCGAACCTTATGCGATTGTAGAGTTTATGTCTGCATGAGGTGAGACTATATGAATATCATGTGAGCGAAATAACTGTATCGCTTTAGAGATATCTCCATACAGGGAGGTCAGTTGAGAATGGCGAAACAGGAAATTTTATTAGAAAGGCGGTTTACATAAATGAAAATTGGAATACTTGGAGCTGGAGGAATTGCAGTTCAGATGGCGAAAACAGTAGCTGGAATGAAGGATGTGGAGAATTACGCAGTGGCAGCCAGAAGCTTTGAACGGGCGCAGGCTTTTGCCGAGAAATACGGTTTTTCCAAGGCTTATGGCTCTTATGAGGAAATGCTTGCAGACCCGCAGGTGGATCTGGTTTATATTGCAACCCCTCATTCCCATCATTATCTTCATGCAAAGATGTGCCTGGAGGCAGGAAAAAATGTGCTTTGTGAAAAGGCGTTTACTGTAAATGCAGACCAGGCAAGAAAGCTTTTTGCCCTGGCGAAAGAGAAAAACCTGCTGATCACAGAGGCAATCTGGACCAGATATATGCCATCCAGAAAGATGATCGATGATATTATTTCAAGCGGTGTGATCGGTGAGGTGACAGCTGTTACAGCCAATCTGAACTATGCCATCAGTGAGGTGGAACGTATCCGTAAGCCGGAGCTGGCAGGCGGTGCGCTTCTGGATGTTGGTGTTTATACCATTAATTTCGCAAGCATGGTTCTTGGGGATAAGTTGAAGGATGTACAGGCAACTGCTATTTTCCGTGAAGGTGTGGATATGCTGGATACGATTGCTATGGTATTTGAAGGCGACCGCATGGCTACCTTGCAGTGTGGTGCCCGTGAAATTTCTGACAGAATGGGAAGTATTTTTGGAACCAAAGGTTATATTCAGGTGCAGAATATTAATAATCCGGAGAAAATCACAGTGTTTGACAAGGAGCATAAGGAGGTTGCAGCTTATTTGCCTCCGGCACAGATCACAGGCTATGAGTATGAGGTTGAGGCCTGCGCCAGAGCAATCGCACAGGGCGAAAAGGAATGCCCGGAAATGCCTCATGATGAGACTGTGCGTGTGATGGAGATCATGGATGGAATCAGGAAATCCTGGGGCTATGAGATTCCGCTTTATGAGTGATGAAATTTTATGAAAACTATAAGATACAAGTTTTTATGAAAAATATAAGATATTTGCATGTATAAAAAGGAGGATACAGCTATGCTTGAAAAATTAAAAGAAGAAGTTTACAAAGCAAATATGGACCTGCCGAAATACGGCCTGGTTACTTTTACCTGGGGAAATGTAAGTGGAATTGATCGTGAAAAAGGTCTTTTCGTAATCAAGCCAAGTGGTGTGGAATATGAGAAACTGACACCGGAAGATATGGTAGTTGTAGACCTGGAAGGTAATAAAGTAGAAGGTAAATATAACCCATCATCTGATACTCCGACCCATGTAGTTCTGTACAATGCTTTCCCGAAGATCGGTGGAATCGTACATACTCATTCCTCCTGGGCTACCAGCTGGGCACAGGCCGGCCGCGCAATTCCATGCTATGGAACCACTCATGCTGATTATATTTACGGTGAGGTTCCATGCGTCCGTAATCTGGATAAGAGTGAGATTGCGGAAGCTTATGAGAAGAATACTGGTATTCTCATTGCCGACTATTTCAAGAAGAGAGATTATGAGGCTGTTCCGGCTGTTCTTTGCAAGAATCATGGTCCTTTCACATGGGGCAAGGATGCGCACGAGGCAGTGCATAATGCAGTAGTTCTGGAAGAGGTTGCCAAGATGGCTTCCCGCTGCGAGCTGATCAATCCGAATGTGAAACCTGCTCCGCAGGAGCTTCAGGATAAGCATTACTATAGAAAACATGGTGCAAATGCTTATTATGGACAGGAAAATATTGAGTGAAAACTGAGATGAATTGCGTGACCGCTGTTTGTACCTTGAGATAGGTATGAATGGCGGTTACTTAATATTCGATGCTTTTAAAGGAGGAAAAATATAAGACGAACAACTAAGATAGTAGTTCGCCTTATAAAGATTATTTACTATATTCAATTTCCACTGGTTTCACACCTGCAAGTTCCATACTTCTCTTGTCCGGCTGCGTACAGCCAACGTAAATATGGAAGTGGCTGCCGTCCTCTGTTCTTGCTCCAGTTTCATCTACTACGGTGAAGGCCTTTGGAGCAATGGAAAGTGTGACGGTTTTTGTTTCGCCTGCTTTCAGGAAAACAGGAGTGAAAGCAGCAAGCTCCGGGTTTGGAACGGCCAGAGAAGAATCTGCATTCTTTATGTAAACCTGAACCACATCCCGGGTATCAATTGCGCCCTGGTTGGTGACAGTGGCCTGGATTGTAACTGGTGCTGCTGTGGTATTAGTGCCGCTTTCGAAACCTGCCTTGCCGGAAACACTTGTACCATTTGTGTCGGCTGCGCTGTTTTCACTGACAACTGCATCTGTCACTACTACCTTCCCATAAGTCAATCCATATCCAAATGGGAACTGCGCCTTATTCTCCATATAGCGGTAAGTACGTCCCTTCATGGCATAATCTGTAAAATCCGGAAGCTCTTCCAGGGTATTGTAGAAGGTCACTGGTAATTTGCCGGATGGGGAGACATCTCCGAACAGTACTCTTGCGGCGGCTTTTCCACCTTCAGCACCTGGGTACCACAGAACCATCACTGCATCAAAATGTTCTTCTGCATAAGAAAGATCAATGTCACTTCCTGCCATCAAGCAAAGAACAACCGGTTTGCCGGATTCAGCCATGGCTTCCATCAGATCCAGCTGAACCTGTGGAAGCTGCAAGGTCTCTTTGTCACCGGAAGCATAGCTGTTTCCGGTATCTCCTTCTTCACCCTCCAGTGTTTCATCAAGCCCCACGCAGAGAATTACGATATCGCTGTTTTCTGCAACGATTTTCGCTTCCGCAAGTCTGTCCTGAGTAAAAGCAAGATGCTCGGTGCGGTCGCGGAAAAGGTCACATCCTACAGAGGCAAGCACACGTACATCATCTCCAAGGTAATCCTGAATACCTTCCTGGATCGTGCAGTAGCGGGAAGCTGTACCGTGATAATTGCCTACCAGAGCCTTACGGCTGTCTGCATTTGGTCCAACGATTCCAACTGTTTTGATCTTCTCTTTGTTCAAAGGCAGGATCCCATTGTTTTTCAGAAGTACAAAGCTTTCTTCAGCAGCCTTTTGGGAAAGTGCCAGATGGGCAGGTGACTCCACCTCAGAATAAGGAATTTTGTCGTATTCTGTTTCTTCAAATAATCCCAGCAGATATCTGGTAGTGAAAAGGCGGATGGCGGATTCCGTGATGGTATCCTCGGAGATCAGTCCTTTTTCATAAGCTTTCAAAATGTGAAGATAAGTGTTTCCGCAGTTCAGATCGCAGCCATTGTTCAGTGCTAATGCAGCCGACTCTGCCGGGGTGCTGGTTACCATATGATGCTCGTGGAAATCCTTGATGGCCCAGCAGTCGGAAACGAAATATCCCTGGAAGCCCCAGTCGCCGCGAAGTATTTTCTGAAGGGAAGGACTTCCGCAGCAAGGCTCTCCGTTGGTGCGATTGTAGGCACCCATGAAGCCTTCCACGTCCGCTTCTCTGGTTAAAGCTTCAAATGCTGGGAGGTAAGTTTCTTCCATATCCTTCGGAGTTGCGATTGCGTCAAATTCATGGCGGATGGCCTCCGGACCGGAATGGACTGCAAAGTGCTTGGCGCAGGCAGCGGCTTTCATAACTTTGCCATCGCCCTGGAGCCCTTTTACAAAAGAGACTCCCAACTCTTTCGTAAGGTAAGGATCTTCACCGTAAGTTTCATGTCCCCGTCCCCATCTTGGATCACGGAAAATATTTACGTTTGGCGACCAGAAGGTAAGACCTTTGTAAATGTCACGGTCTTCTTCCTGGGAATATGCATTGTATTTGGCACGACCTTCGGTAGCAATGGTATCTGCAATCTGTCCCAGAAGTTCGGTGTCAAAAGTGGCGCCAAGTCCAATTGCCTGCGGGAAAATTGTGGCCTGTCCGGCGCGGGCAACTCCGTGGAGCGCTTCATTCCACCAGTTGTAGGCGGGGATGCCAAGCCGCTTGATTGCAGGTGCGTCATAGCGTAGCTGACTTGCTTTTTCCGCTAAGGTCATCTGGCTGACCAGTTCGGTCGCTTTTTTTCTAGCCTTTTTTCTATCCATAATGTTTCTCCTTGTTGCAAAACATTGAGCCATATAAGGTTTGTGACCCACAAATAGCAGGTTACGTTGTAAAGCGAGTGTGAGTTTTCGGGCTGCATATCATCCTTTTACTGCACCTGTGGTAAGACCTTCTACGATCTGGTTACTGAACAGTGAGTAAACAACAACGGTAGGTGCGATTGCGATAATGATCGCAGCAAACATCTGCACATAGTTGGTTGCGTAAGGACCAACGAAATAGGTCAGTGTAACCGGCAGTGTCTTTTTCATAGGATCAGAGATAAATACCATGGCAAGAAGCAGCTCGTTCCAGTTGTTGATGAAGGTCATCAGACCGGATACGAAGAAACCGGTTCTGCAAAGTGGCAGTGCGATCCGGAAAAAGCATCCGTAGATTCCGCAGCCGTCAATGGCAGCAGCCTCGAACATTTCTCCTGGCATGGAACGGAAAAATCCGGTAAGCAGGAAAATGGTCATTGGCAGGGAGAAGGTAATATAAGGAATCATCAATCCGCCCTGGGAATTGGTAAGACCAAGTTTCGCAAATCTTACAAAAAGAGGAATCAGAACACAATGTACTGGAACCATCATTCCGATGAGGAAGAAGGTGTGCATGAATTCCGATAATTTCCAGCGCATTCTGGCGATGGCAAAAGCTGCCATAGCGCCGAAGAAAAGACTGACAATCAGGGTAGCGCCGCAGACGATGACAGAGTTTATAAGGGCGGTGCCAAGTTTTCCCATCTGCCATGCCTGCGCATAGTTTTCAAAATGAAATACCTCTGGCAGGGAAAATGGTGCGGACATAACACCAGCGTTATCTTTCAGAGATACGGACAGCATCCACAGAAGCGGAGCCAGATAAATAACTGCCAGGATCACCAGCAGGATATAAATCACTACGATTACCGGTTTTACCGGCTTTTTCGGAGCTTTTACTTTTACGTTGCTCATTTTCCCACCTCCTTATGACTCGTAAGTTTCAACTTTGATGACTTTCTTTACCAGAAGGGTTACAAGCAGGCAGAGCACCAGGAGAACTACGGAAATGGCGCTGGCGTAGCCGTATTTGAAATAGTTGAAACCTTCTGCATAAAGTTCAGTTGCAAGGACTTCTGTTCTGTGGTTCGGACCACCCTGAGTCATGTTGTAAACCAGGTCGAAGAACTTCAGAGAACCGATACAGTTCAGGGAAAGTGATGTGATCATCATTGGTTTGATCAGCGGAAGGGTAATGTAGCGGAATGCTTTTACCTTTGACGCACCGTCTATATAGGAAGCTTCATAAATGTCACGGGAAATTCCGGTGATCTGTGCCATATAAAGCATCATGTTCTGACCAAGGTACTGCCACAGGGCAACAAATGCGATAACCCACATGGGAAGTACAATAAATCCGGTAGAGTCCATCAGCCACAGAGGTCCTTCAATGCCGAATTTGGCAAGAAGATTGTTGATACCGATTCTCGGATTGAAAAGGAAAGACCAGAGAAGTCCAAGTGCTGCGGAGGAAAGTACGCATGGAAGATAATAAATGTTCTTGAAAATGTTACGGCCTTTCGGGATGTTGGTGAGCATAACAGCAAGTAAAAGACCGAAGATCTGCTGTGTGACTGCTGAAAAGATCATGAAAAAGATGGAGTTTTTCAGGGCAATACGGAATGTGGCGTCACCGAAAAACAGTTTCTTATAGTTTTTTAATCCCACAAATTCAGGGGGTGTAAGTGCTGCGTAATCGCAGAGTGAGTAGTAAACCATTTGTATCGTCGGGATGATCAGGACCAGAAGGAACATGATCAGCGCCGGGGCGATAAATACGAAAATGGCTTTTTTGTCGCGCAGAATTTTATCCATAATATCTCCTTCCGTCAAATGTGTGCGGTTTTACTACTAAAGAAAACCGAATGATAGCAAAGAATAAGCCGTTGTCTGCATGAGTATTGTATTGATTTTGGTGGGCTCGCTGACTGGCGATAACCTTTTTAGTAAAAAGACTGCCGCGGAACATGCCTTAGTCCGTTCCGCGGCAGCCATGTGCCTGGGTTTATAACTTATTTTTATAAGGGAGGATTTATTCCCAAACGTTCTCCTCATAGAATGTCTGTACGGTCTGGAATGCTTCTTCAGGTGTCTGGTTTCCAAGGAAGATGTCAACCATTGCGTTATCAAAGCAGTCACCAGCTTCTACAGATGCAAGGGACTCATTGTAGAATCCGAATGTACCAGTTGCTTTGGCCATGATATCCTGAACATATTTCAGCTGTGCAGGAGCTTTGTCATAGTCGATCTCAAGGTCTTTGACGATTGGGAATTTGCCGCCGACTTCTGCTGTGTATTTCTGAGCTGTCTCGTCTGTGAACATTTTCATAAGAGCGATAGCTGCGTCCTGATGCTCTGTTGTGGAGCTCATAAGAAGGTTATCAGTCTTAACAATCATACGGTTCGGGTCATTTGCACCGTCGATTCCAGGGAACTGGAATACACCACATTTGGACTCGAAATCCGGGTTGTTACCATTGATCTGTGCGATTGCCCAGGAACCCTGAACCAGCATAGCTGCTTCGCCGTTATAGAAAGCTGCTGTAGCCTGGTCGTTGGAATCTCCGGCTGCTGTAGCCTGGAAATACTGGGAAAGGTCTTTTAACTTGGTGCCTGCTTCGATACAGTTCTCGTCTGTCCAGTTAGCGGTATGGTCTGCGATAGCTGCAAGGTCAACGCCTTGACGGTCACACAGATAACCGGCGATCATGGATAAGCACCATGCGGTACCAGCGGAGCAGGAGATTGGTGTGTAGCCGGCATCCTGAAGCTTCTGGCATGCAGCAATCAGTTCGTCGTATGTGGTAGGAACTTCTACGCCAGCATCTGCAAACATCTCGGTGTTGTAGTAAACGCAGGCTGCTGCGAAGTTGGTAGGAACTGCCATGATCTTTCCGTCATAGGTCATTCTTTCGAAGATACCATCTGTAAAGGATGCGTACCAGTCTGCTTCCTGATTCTCAAGGATATCGGTAAGATCAGCTGCTGCGCCTGCATTTACATATACGTCCATGTTTGGACCAGGGTTACAGATGTAAACGTCCGGTGTCTGTCCGGCTGCGATCAGTGCGTTCAGCTTGCCATCATACTCTTCCAGGTTGGTGGTGATCGGAGTTACGTGATATTTGCCATCGTACTCTTCGTTGAAACGATCAATGACTTCTTTGTAACCTTTGGAAATAAGATCTTCCGTAGCTTCCAGGTCATCCCAGAACATCCATGTGATTTCTTCAACATCATCAGCATAAACCGGTACAGATGTAACCAGTGTTCCAGCTGCCATTGCTGCAGCTACTAATATTGAAAGTGCTCGTTTCTTGTTCATATTGAACCTCCTTTTAAAAATTTAGATCTCGTATTTGGTAATTCTTACTATAGCAGAGATTGCCTGGGTTTTCTTTCTAATTCTTGTTTGTTTACTATCAATTATTGCTATCTAAAATTGTACAAAAACAAGTACATGTCAAAGTATATAATTTAAAACATAGAAAATTATGCAATATAGACAAAGATAAACGATACTTATTTAGATTTAAAATATAAATTTGGCTATATATTGATAAAAAAAGCAATATTTGATACAATACAAACATATTGAAAAACGCAATATTTGAGAACTGAATGACAATATTTGATACTGACCGTCGGAAAATGATATATGTTGGGAAAATTCAAACATGCTCTGGTAAAAGGGTGAAACTCAGGAGCATTATAATAAGAATATACAGGGAAGGAGCATGGGGAAATGATACATAAGCTTAGTGGAATACATGAAACAGTAGATTTCCGGGAGGATGAGCAGGTTTGTCTCTATTATAATGATGAATACGAGAATTACCCACCGCACTGGCATACCTCCTTCGAGGTACTTATGCCAATCGTAAATGGCTATAAGGCACTGTGCGGTGGAAAGGAATACAATCTGCGTGAGGGGGATGTGCTGATTATCGGTCCGTGTATGCTTCATGAGCTTTTTGCTCCGGAAAGCGGAGAGCGGATTATTTTTCAGCCGTGTCTGAACAATATTTCTACCAAGGAGCTGAACTTGCTTACTATGATTATAACCCCGGCTACTTTGATTACACCGGAGGGGTATCCGCAGATTTATGAAAAAGTAAAAACGCTTATGCTGGAAATCAAAGAGGAATATTTCGGTGAGTCTCCCTATCTGGAAACTATGATTATTTCGAAATTCCTTGAGATTCTTACATGCGTTGGAAGACAGCGTGTAAATGCACATACTGTAGCGGGACAGCAGAAAGAAAACGGAGCAAACAGCAGGCAGAAGGAATATGTGGAGAAGTTTATCCTGGTTACAGATTATATTAACAATCATTTTGCGGAAGATTTGAGCCTGGAGGGAGTGGCTTCCCAGGCAGGATTCAGTAAGTATCATTTTTCCAGGTTGTTTAAGCAGTATACAGATTCTACGTTTTATAAGTATTTGAATCAGAAGAGAATTGAATTTGCAAAAACGTTGCTGCAGGATCCGGGAGTGAGTGTGACGGAGGTGGCATTTAAGTCAGGCTTTTCCAGTCTGTCGGCGTTTCTTAGGATGTTTAAGCTGATGAATAATTGTACGCCTACGGAGTTCAGGGAGATGTATGACAGGACGAAGATGGGGAACTAGAGCGTGTTTGAAATAGCAGGTGTCAATTTTATTTAGGTATTGATTTCTTATAGGAAGAAAATTATTATGGCATTAGAGCCTGTTTGAAAAAGCATTATTGCAAACTGCACGCCAAAATTGTGACGCACGTCTTACAGAAAGCTTTTTTCCAAACATGCTTTAGGGGATAAGCTGGTTATTCCTGACATTATAAAATGATATGAGTGTCAAAAGGTCTTTTGACACTCATTTGATATCCGGATTGCTACGCAGCTACGCTGCTCCCGCAATCCTCCAAATATTCGAAATCCGCTGATTTACTGCGTAAATCGCTACTTTCTCATATTTGGCGTGTCCCAAGTTCAAAAGCCTTATCGTGCAAGCACGAACAGCTTTTTGACCTTTTGACACTGGTATCATAAAATGAACGAAATATATACAACAGGAGGCTCGCGAAATGATTCACGAAAAAATAGAAATCCAATTGAAAGATTCTGAGTTTAAAGCAAATTTATTTACATATTTCCTGGATAATTCCCCGGAGATCGAGCCGGAGAGAAAGAGATCGGTTGTGCTGATCTGTCCTGGCGGCGGCTATCAGATGACTTCTGACAGAGAGGCAGAAGCTCTTGCTGTCAGATTTATGGCAATGGGCTATCATGCTGCGATTTTGCGCTACAGCGTTGCTCCGGCACGTTTCCCGGAGGCGCTTCTTCAGCTGGCTACAGCAGTTGCAATGCTCCGTGAAAATGCAGAAAAATGGCATATTGATACAGAGAAGATCGTAGTCCAGGGTTCTTCTGCTGGTGGACATCTGGCGGCAAGCCTTGGTGTATTCTGGAACAAGCCCTTTGTTGCAGAAGCTTTGGGCATGGACTCCGAAAAGTTTCGCCCCAATGGGCTTATGCTCAGCTATCCGGTAATCACTTCTGGCGAGAAAGCACATAAGGGTTCTTTTGAAAGCGTTCTGGGAGAGGATTATGCAGATGAAGAGAAACGCAGATTCCTGTCCCTGGAATATAATGTTACGAAGGATACCCCGTCGACTTTCCTGTGGCATACAGCACCGGATGATACTGTACCGGTAGAGAACTCCCTGCTGTTTTTCCAGGCACTTCACGCTCTGGATATTCCGGCAGAATTGCATATTTATCCAGTGGGCAGTCATGGTCTGGGACTTGCCACTGCAGAAACAGCATGCCCCAATGGCTATGGAATCCAGGCAGAATGTGAGAGCTGGATTCAGCTTGCCGGTGACTGGATGAAGCACCTGTTTGAAGCGAAGGAAGTCGTAAAGGCACCTTGGGAATAAAAAGATGGGGTGTTGGTGAAATTTCCACAGTTGGTAAGAATATGAAAGTAATAGAAAATATAGATTAGGTGAGTAGAAGCTTTAAAGTCCGTTGCCTTGGGGATTCCCAGACAGTGGACTTTTTTCCTGTTCTGAAATGTGTTGCTGCAAATCATGCGTGGCGTGATTATAGCACAGAACAAAATGTACTTCAAGTATTGTTTTTACATTATTTTGCTGATATACTTTTTTTATCTTAAATATACGGGAGGTGAAAGAAATGTTGACGAAAGAAGATCTACAGGCGATTGCAGGATTGCTGGTGCCCATTGAGACACGGATTGGGAATTTGGAAAGCCGTTTCGATAATTTGGAAAGCCGTTTCGATAATTTGGAAAGCCGCTTCGACAAGTTGGAAAGCCGCTTCGATAATTTGGAAAGCCGCTTTGACAGCTTAGAAACTCGCGTTGACAACTTCGAAAGCGAAACCAAGAGGCGCTTTGAGAATCTGGAAGCGAACTTGCGCAGCGTAGACAAGCATGTATGTGAATTGGATGCATCAGTATCAGAATTGCAAAGAAGTGTAAAAGAACTCTGGCTTCATGTGGAGAACACTACAGACTGGAAGCTTCAGGTTGTAGCAGAGAATCATTCCAATCTTTTACAAAAGCTGGAAGAACAACAAAAGAGATGGGAAACGCAGGAAAGACTTTTATTTTACGTGAACAAACATGAGAAAGACATCACCGCGATAAAGCAGAGGCTGTGTATGTGATTGACAGAACCATTCATACATAAGAATGGCTGTAGAAATACTCTCAGAAAAAATGAAATATAAAATGCATCAGAAAAACGTAATAGAAAAACAAAATAGAAAAACGAAACAGAAAAATACATATAGAGAAAGCAAATTGCAAGTAATATATCATTTTATAGAATTATAGAAATACTAAAATACAAAAGATAAATTAACACAAAGAACGAAGAAAATAAGCTTAACAATTATAATTATAAGCGTTAAATACCATACAAAACAGAATTGGTGTTCAGAGCATTCAGAAAGTCATTACCCTCTGTGCACGAATAGATAAAAGCGGGGAGTACAGCACTGTTGTTATAACATCTGTACTCCCTGATTTGTTTAAAATGTGAAAAATTTGTATTGTTTTATAATTGTCGATAGTGGGTTTGGCAAGTAGAAGGGCTTTTTATGCTGGAAATCATGAGATATCCAGTTCCGGCGGTTTATCCATCGTGTCGGAAACGTATTTCCCATTTTTCTTGCGCTGGCGGACACATTCGGTGAGCAGATATTCAATCTGCCCGTTTACGGAGCGGAAATCATCCTCCGCCCAGGCTGCAATCTGGTCATAAAGCTTGGCAGAAAGCCTGAGCGGGATCTGTTTCTTAGGCCGGGTATCTCTGGTTTCAGCCATTAGTACAGACTGCCGGAATTAACCACCGGCTGGGCATCGTGATTGCCGCACAGCACTACGAGAAGATTGGAAACCATGGCAGCCTTCCGCTCCTCGTCAAGTTCTACCACATTGTTTTCATTCAATCGCTCTAATGCCATTTCTACCATACCAACAGCACCGTCTACGATCATCTTTCTTGCGTCGATGATAGCGGAAGCCTGCTGTCTCTGCAGCATAACCGCTGCAATCTCAGGTGCATAAGCAAGGTAGGTGATGCGGGCTTCAATAATTTCCAGACCGGCATCTGCTACTTTCTGCTGGATTTCATCACGGATGCGTCCGGCTACGATTTCACTGGAACCGCGAAGACTTCCCTCATCTGCTACACCATCCCCAGTGGTATCTACATTGGGTGCTACGTCATAAGGGTAAATTCTCACGATATTTCGTAGCGCGCTGTCACACTGCAAGGAAAGATATTCCTTATAGTTATCTACGTTGAAAACAGCTTTCGCAGTATCTGTTACACGCCACATAACGGCAATTCCGATTTCTACCGGATTTCCCAGGCAGTCGTTGATCTTCTGACGGTTGTTATTTAAGGTCATGATCTTCAGGGAAATCTTTTTGTTTACATATGTACTGCTTGTGGAAGCGGAAGTTCCGGTGGCCAGTGTGAGAACGGATTTGGCGGCATTTCCTCCATCTACGTCACCGCTCTGGTTCAGTCTCGTCTTTGCAGCCGGGTTTACAGCTGTACAAAAAGGATTTACCCAATAGAAACCGTCATTCTTTAAAGTTCCCACATATTTGCCGAATAAGGTGAGTACAAGGGCTTCCTGCGGCTTCAGCACTTTAAGGCCAAGGAACGGGATCCATCCAAGTGAAGCCCAGATGATACCGATGACCATAAGGGGAATCTGTTCGAAGGCTGCGCCGAATATTACAGCGGCTGCGGCCACGGCATAGAGCAGAATAAACAGCACCATCATTCCCATACCATTTTTCTTGTTGTCCAAAACTTTTTCTTTCATAGCAATCCTCCTGATAATGAAAATTATCTTTTGCGAGATATAAATATGATATCATTTAGATATCAAAATGTCAATACATACAAGAGAGTTATAGAAAATTTTTCGTTTTTTTCCAGGTAAACAAATCGTCGATTGACGAAAATCCACATTTTAGTGTATATAAGAGAGTAACGCAAAAGAATTATGGAGGATATCATATAGTGGACGCAAAAAGGTTTGGGGCATTTATTTCGGAAAGAAGAAAAGAGCATCATATGACACAGGCCGATCTTGCCGGAAAAGTCGGAGTGACGGATAAGGCGGTCAGCCGTTGGGAGCGGGGACTTGGATTTCCGGATATTAATACAATGGAACCATTGGCTGAGGCACTGGATGTATCACTTTTGGAGCTGATGCGATCAGAAATGCAGACAACCGAAGGGGCTAACGTGAAAAAAGATGAGGCAGCAGAAAAAGATGGGACAGTAGAAATGGATGGAACAGCAGAAAAAAACGGGATGGCAGAAAAGAGAGAGAAAGCAGAGAAAAAATACACGTCTGCAGAGGTGACTGAGATGATGCAATCAATGGAAGAAATACGAAAACAGCAACAGCATCAGGATAAAATCGCAGGCTATCTTGCGATACCGGTAATTCTGCTCATTGTGGCTGTGTTTAAATTCTCTGGTCATGCAAACCTTGGCGGTGCGTTATTTGCCGGGCTTCTTGGCGCGGGAGCTGCTGTGAGTGGATATTATCTGTGGGTGAATCGGGAAGATAAGGAAAGCAAAAGAATTTATGGATTTTTTACAATCACTCTGACCGGCATATTTTTCACAATATGTTCTTTCCTGGTTCCTGACGGATTCTGGGAACAACATAGACAGGAAGCAAGTCTCATCACATGTCTGGTGAATCTGGCGATTGTGATATACGCATTTGGATTTGCAGTAAAGAGAATGTGCAAGGAAAAAAAGAACCCGGTACTTATTGCTGTTGTGGTGGTTCTGGAGATTTTGATAACGGCGTGGACTTTACATGGCTTTGCTGCCAGGTCCATAGAAAATGCCATGGGAACCAGCAAGGGAGAGGTGGCAGAACAGTACGCAACACAGCTGTTGCTCAATGAAAAAAATCTTGAAGAAGACTGGATACGGGGATATAGTTATGTTCAGATTGACCTGCATCCGGATATCTACCGTGTAGGTTTTTCCTATTATGCAGATCAAAAAGATGCAGAAGTGGGAAAAGAAAGCCTGTATGGATATGATATTCAGGTGGATTCTGATTATAAAATTACGATACAAGATGAAAGTACTGCAATCGGAGAGGACTTGTGGAGTGAGAATATAGAAGGTTAGAGCGTAAAAAAACAGGAGAAAAGAACATGAAAGCAGTAATTGCAATTGATTCATTTAAAGGAAGCATGAGTTCCATAGAAGCGGGTGAAGCTGCCGCAGCAGGCATTCGGAAAGTATATTCGGAAGCCAAGACCAAGGTTTATCCGCTTGCAGATGGCGGGGAAGGGACAGTGCGGGCACTGGCCCAGGGACTTGGGGGAAGCTTGGAGAATGTGACAGTTACTGGACCACTTGGAGCCCCGGTTGTCTGCGAATATGCAATTTGGGAGAAACGTAATATAGGCGGTTCAGGTAGAATTGATTTTGTGGGAAAAGAGATGATGGCTGTTTCAGAGAATGCTTCCGTAGTAGAAAATACTTCTATAATAGAAAGTAAACGTGGCTACAAGAATGAGAAAAAGTGCGGAAAGACTGCCATTATAGAAATGGCTGGTGCAGCCGGGATCACTTTGGTTCCACCTGAACTTCTGAATCCTATAAACACTACAACCTATGGTGTTGGAGAGGTCATAAAAGACGCCATTTCCAAAGGCTGCCGAAATTTTATCATCGGAATCGGAGGCAGTGCAACGAATGATGGTGGAATCGGTATGCTTCAGGCTTTGGGAGGAGAGCTTCTGGATAAAAGTGGAAAACAGGTGCCATTTGGAGCAGAAGGTGTGGAAAAGCTTGCCTTCATCAGTTGCAAAAATTTGCTTCCGGAATTAAAAGAATGCAGCTTCCGCATTGCCTGTGACGTGGACAACCCTTTATATGGGGAAAAAGGCTGCAGCTATATCTTCGGCCCCCAGAAAGGCGCAACACCGGAGATGGTGGAGCTGATGGACGGGTGGATGGAAAACTATGCAAAGATAACAGAAGAATATTTTGCAGATTCCAAAACCCAATTGGGAAAATTTAATTATGATCCAAACTACCCAGGCTGCGGAGCAGCCGGAGGCCTTGGCTTTGCCTTCCGTACTTTTCTTCATGGAAAACTGGAACCAGGTATAAGCATTGTCCTGGAAGAAATCGGCATAGAAAATCAGATAAAAAATGCAGACATCGTAATCACTGGTGAAGGTCGTCTGGATGGCCAGACCGTTATGGGAAAAGCGCCCATCGGAATTGCCAGACTTGCAAAGAAATATGGAAAGCCAGTGCTTGCCTTTTCTGGCTCGGTCACTGAAGATGCTGCCTCTTGTAATGAAGCTGGAATCGACGCTTTTTTCCCAATCCTCCGTCAGGTGACCACTCTGGAAGAAGCCATGGATCCGCAGACTGCACAGAAAAATATGGAAAGTGCTGTAGAGCAGGTGTTCCGGGTGATTAGGCTGAAAGAAAGGAATTGGTGAAATTATGGGCGGAAAAGTGCTGGAATTAGAGTCGGATAAACTGATTGAGCAAGGACTTGAGCTTGGAAGACTGGAAAATCAAATGGCTACAGCCGTCAAAATGTTGCAAGTGGGCAAGTATACGATTAAGGAAATTGCAGATATTTCTGGTTTAACGGTTAAAAAAATATGTGCGTTGAAGGATGAAAAGAATCTGTGAGCCAGAGAAATATGGAGAAAAACCATGAATTCTGCAACTCCCCCCTCTTGACTTCTCCCACAAACAAGAGTAATATGAACTACAACGCAATGGCGCGTTAGTGTGATAACGCCGCCATTGCATTTTTTTTACCCGGAAATGGGGAAACAACCTCGAAATGAGGAAACACACCGATAAAATATCGGTGGTGCTGTGATTAATGAGTTTTTTACAAAGAGGAGGAAAGAAAAATGAAGAAGAGCTATTTATGGAGAAAAATGACAAGTGGTCTTATGGCAGCAGCTGTTACCGTGACAGCAATGCCGGGACTTGGACTTACAATGGTACAGGCAGAAGAGAAGAAAACATTAAAGGTAGCAATGGAGTGCAGCTATGCACCATACAACTGGACACAGCCAGATGATTCCAACGGAGCTGTTCCCATTTCCGGAAGCTCTGATTACGCATATGGATACGACGTTATGATGGCGAAAAAAATCTGTGACGAGCTGGGATACGATCTGGAAATCGTGAAACTGGACTGGGATTCCCTGGTACCGGCTGTCCAGTCTGGAAAAGTTGACTGCGTAATCGCAGGTCAGTCCATTACATCCGAACGTCAGCAGATGGTAGATTTCACAGAGCCATACTACTATGCATCCATTATTACCCTGGTAAAAAGCGACGGCGATTATGCAGATGCAAAAAGTGTGGCAGATCTGAAGGGCGTTACCTGTACTTCCCAGCAGAACACTATCTGGTATGATTCCTGCCTGCCGCAGATTGAGGACGCAAACATTCTTCCTGCACAGGAAAGTGCGCCTGCCATGCTGGTTGCCCTGGAATCTGGAAAATGTGACGCTGTTGTAACTGATATGCCTACCGGAATGGCTGCCTGCGTAGCTTACCCGGATTTCAAACTTCTTGATTTCTCTGGCACAGACGGAGATTTTGAGGTATCAGATGAGGATATCAACATTGGTATTTCCGTACAGAAAGGCAATACAGAGCTTCTGGATGCCCTGAACAGCGTACTGGATAAAATGACAGAGGATGATTACAAAGAAATGATGGACGAAGCAATTTCCGTACAGCCGCTGTCAGAGTAAGGGTTACAGTGATTTCGCTGCATTTGAGTCTGTTTGAAAAATCATTCCTGCATTTTGTAAGATTCACTTTGCAGGATATTTCGCAGACGGTCTTTGTAAATAAAGTCGAGAGAGATAGGAGAGAAAAATATGCTTCCTGAAACCTTCTGGGGCCGGATCCAGTATCTGCTCCAGCAATACGGCACCTCCTTTTTGACAGGTGCCGGAAATACAATGATCATAGCCATTGTAGGCACCTTTTTAGGGTGCCTTATTGGCTTTATAGTTGGAATTATCCAGACAATTCCTGTGGACAAAAGAGATTCTGACGTTAAAAAGACACTGGTTGGATTTCTCAAATTTATTATGGCCTGCTATGTGGAATTTTTCCGCGGCACCCCAATGATGGTACAGGCCATGTTTATCTATTACGGAAGTGCTTACCTGTTCAATATCAACATGTCCATGTGGTTTGCGGCATTTTTCGTAGTATCTATCAATACCGGAGCCTACATGGCAGAAACCGTCCGAGGCGGAATCCTTTCTGTTGACGAAGGTCAGACAGAAGCTGCAAAAGCAATCGGAATGACGCATGTACAGACTATGATGAACGTAATCCTTCCACAGGCATTGCGCAACATCATGCCTCAGATTGGCAACAACCTGATCATCAATATCAAGGATACCTGCGTTCTTTCCATTATTGGAATTGTAGAACTTTTCTACACAACAAAAGGCGTAGCCGGAGCTTATTACACTTATTTCGAATCCTTTACCATCGCTATGGTAATGTACTTTATCCTTACTTTTGTATGCTCCAGACTGCTCCGCCTGCTGGAACACAAGATGGAAGGCCCGCAGAATTATGACCTTGCCACAACGGATACACTGGCTCACACAAGTGGTCTGTATTCCTACCCTAAGAAAAAGGAGGAGAAATGATCATGAGTGAAAAAATTCTTGAAGTCAAGCATCTGGGAAAAGCATTTGGCAGCAATCAGGTACTGAGAGACATTGATTTTTCCGTAAGTCCGGGAGATGTGACGTGTATTATCGGACCGTCCGGTTCTGGTAAATCCACGCTTCTTCGTTGTCTGAATATGCTGGAAACTCCATCCACCGGAGAAATCAATTATCATGGAACTGACATCACCAGTAAGAACGTAAACGTTCCGGAATACCGTTCAAAGGTAGGTATGGTGTTCCAGAATTTTAACCTTTTTAACAACATGACTGCTCTGAAAAACTGCACCGTAGGTCAGGTAAAGGTTTTGAAAAAGAGCAAAGAAGAGGCAGAGAAAAAAGCTTTGTATTATCTGGAAAAAGTAGGTATGGCGCCGTACATCAACGCCAAACCCAAACAGCTTTCCGGAGGTCAGAAACAGCGTGTGGCAATCGCAAGAGCCCTTGCCATGGAGCCGGAAATTCTTCTTTTCGACGAGCCAACCTCCGCGCTGGATCCCCAGATGGTAGGCGAGGTTCTGGAGGTTATGAGAGACCTTGCACACGAAGGCCTGACCATGATCATCGTCACCCATGAGATGGCATTTGCCCGTGACGTTTCCAAGCGTGTAATCTTCATGGCAAATGGTGTTATCGTAGAAGACAGACCGCCGAAGGAACTGTTTGAGAATCCGAAAGACCCGCTGACAAAAGATTTCCTGAGCCGCTTCCGCAATGCATGAGCCGGAAAGTCGCTTTGCAGATGGGGATTCTGCATTTTTTATCCTTACTTCAATAAGTTAATGTTCACAGTGGCGGTAAATGTGTGCTATACTGGACAATAGATTGGGAAGCTACTGAGAAATTTTATATTTAACCGTAATTGAATTAAGGAGAATCCATGATTGAAATAGGAAAAAAACAGAAGCTTATTGTGGCAAAGACCGTAGATTTCGGTGTTTACCTTGCAGAAGATAAAAATGCAGGCCAGGAAGACAGAGTACTTCTTCCAGCCAAACAGGTTCCGGAAGGAACCAGAGAGGGCGATGCACTGGATGTATTTATTTACAAGGATTCCAGGGACCGTCTTATTGCAACCACCAGAGAACCACTTCTTCAGGTTGGACAGACTGCTGTTCTGAAAGTCCTTCAGGTAACCAAGATCGGTGCCTTTCTGGATTGGGGCTTAGAGAAAGACCTGCTTCTTCCATACCATGAGCAGACCAGCCGTGTGCGGGAAGGACAGGAGTGCCTGGTAGCCCTTTATGTAGATAAGAGCAGCCGTCTCTGACCCACCACTAAGTTATATCATTACCTTTCCACCAGACCCCCATATGTAACAGGTGATTCCGTAAATGGGAGTGTCTACGACACCCGCGAACGTTTCGGTGTTTTCGTAGCTGTTGATGACCAATATTCCGCCCTGATTACAGCCAGACAAGCCAGCGCCAACTAAC
>ENA-OQLI01000522-OQLI01000522.1-human-gut-metagenome-genome-assembly--contig:-NODE-522-length-44751-cov-5.770863_pt1 | contig 44751 bp, 43 predicted proteins | sample MGYA00242805_ERZ504812 | MGnify/ENA primary metagenome ERZ504812 (study PRJEB26092, sample SAMD00036430) | human gut metagenome | host: Homo sapiens | study: EMG produced TPA metagenomics assembly of... | reverse complement strand
ATGCCTGTCATATTTCTGGATCAGCTCATGGATCCCAACAGGTCTTTCTCCTGTGTACAAGCCTAAAAAGTCATTAAATATCGTTCCAACTGTATTTATATTTCTATGTTCCATTCATGTCCTCCTCTGCTCTTTTGATTCTTGCTGTTACGGTTTCCGGTAAGCATTCAAACGCTTCTGCAATTGCATTTTTACTGTATCCTTCCAGAAACAGCTTTTTCATCATTTTTTCCTGCTCTTTTTTCTTCAGCTTTTTCAGGGAGGAATCCCTGATCTTATGCTTCAGAATTTTTTTACTTAACGGATGATCCGGTCCATATTGATAGATCTTCCAGGCCTCCGCTGCATTTAGTCCGCAGACAATTGCCAGTACCAGGCAATAATAGCCTGCATACTCTTCATCTTTTATGCCACCACCCTCTTTATAGCTCTAAAGTTTTTCGGTTCCTGGCATTTTCCATTTATGCATGTCCTCCTTCCTGTTCTGCAAGAAATTTTTTTATGCCTTCCCGATCATATTCTGCCAGCTTTTCCAGATCAAAACGCACCAGCCGATAATCACAAAATCCAGAATGCCCCACTCTTTGCAGCACTTCTCCAAGCTTGTATTTTCGGATAAACTGAAGCTTATACTTGCACTCAAAATCTGTGATAAATGCTTCGTTTATTTTTATATTCTCACCTGGCAAGCTTACTGTTAAAATGTCATATAGTTCCTCTTCCTGATCTTTTTTCTTGACCATTGCGATAAAAAGCCTGTTTTAGCAACGATAAGAATCCACTTTCAAAATGAGTTCTTCTTTGCACAGACTTCCTTCGTATTCCAAAGTTTTCTGTTCCATGTTCCTCCTCCGATATGCTTATACTTTTTTGAATTATCCAGTAACTCCTTTCCTTCGTATTTGCGCCCTTTGCCTGGATTCTGGAATTTTTGGCAACAAAAAAAGACACCAAAAATCCATTCCAGGTTTTTGATGTCTTTCTATATTTTCCAGATCTATTGTCTCAAATGATTGCTTCTGATTCGCACCAGAACTAAATTTTCCTGCATAGAGTGCTATGCATAAACGATAATTCAATTATAGAATAGCACAATATATAGTGCGTGTCAATTGCATGTTTCCATATATTGTATTTTCATTTTCTCTGACAGTCTCCAGCTTCACGTATCAGGAGCATCGTCTCTCCATAAACCATTTATCAAATTCATAGTATAAATGGCTCTCTTTTCCATTCACCATTATGGTGTAACAAATTCCGGTTCCACCTGCTTTTCGACTAGCACAGCGCTCCCTCGCAAGAATACGGTCCACATGATATTTTTCCCCATCTTCCCAGATAAAGTCCACCGGGCTCATAGTTCCATCTTTGTCAAAATTGACAAGGACATCCACATATACTTTTGCATTTTCCATTTACCAATTACCTCCCATTAAAATATCCTATCGGGTGAACCGTGTGGGAACTTTGTGCATCCAGACTTGCAAGGGCTTTATCCTGATACATAAAAGCTTTTTGCACACTGAAATATCCAAACCGTCTGCGGATTTCATCCACCGCCTGATCCATTTTCTCCTGTTTTTCTCGTTGTTCCTCGCTCACAAATAAGTCAAGCTGTATAGGAATATCGGATAATACCAGACTTTCTGCACGAACTCCCAGGCTTCTGATCGGATGCTGCCAGTTATAATGTTCCTGAAAAAGCTCGTTGGCAGCTTTCATAATCTCATTTGTAATATCCGTGGGACGCTCTAACTTTTTCTGCCGGGAAAAAGAATATAACCCATTATCCCGGATACTGATGGATACCACCTTGCATTTAAACCCATGTTTTCGAAGCCTGGCTGCAACACTTTCCGCTAACGCCATCAATACAATCTGCACATCCAGGTTATTTTCCAAGTCCCTGGGAGTTGTGGTACTATTGCCAATAGATTTAACAGGTGCTTCATATCCCTGGGGTGATACTGGCGACTCATCCCATCCATTTGCAAAAGTATAAAGCACCAGACCCATTTTTCCCAATAAACGTTCCAGAAATGTAGGATCCGACAGGGCAAGCTCGCCTTTTATCAACTGGACCATTGAGACCTTGTCACTGATCAAGGCCCGTCTGCAGCGCGGGGACCGGATCACAGACGAAGTCAGCGGGGAAGTTTACACCTTGTATTCTTTCCAGCAGTTTGTGGAGAAGAATTTCTCTTCTTACATAGCAAGCCAGGTGTTTAAAGAGACTTCTAAGCCTGAGAAAATTTACTTCTCACTGAAACCATGTGAAGAAGGCTACTCTCTGGTGGCAGCTGACTCAGACAGCAATAAGACATATGCCTGGATTTCCAGCCTGAGCAAACGATTCTCACTGGTAGAAATGATCGCTACCGGAATTGTATATGTGAAAGATACTCGTACCAATACCTATCAGCCATTTATTTCCGGAAAGGGGAAATATTGTAAGTATGATAAGGAAAAGGGAATTCTGGTAGAAATCTAACCAAAATGGACACAGATCACAATGCCATTACTGGAGGTTCAGTAATAAAGACATTGCAGTCTGTGTCCATTTTTCATCAGATCCTATTGTTCAAAAATATCTTCCCGGGTAATATTTTTCGCCCACTCTCCCTTTCGGTAATGATGGAAAACCCAGGGCCATTTCACGAATTCGTCTGTACAAAGCAGAAAGTAAACCCACAACACTGGAAGCTTCAGTACAAAGGCAGCGAAGAAACCTAGCGGCACCGCATATACCCACATATCTACCGTGTCACAGATTAAGCCAAATTTCGTATCGCCCCCTGCCCGAAAGACACCTGCAATCAGCGCAGTATTTACTGCGGATCCCATAATATAGTAGGTGTTAATGAGAAGCATGTATTTCAGATAATGCATAGCGGTGTCATTCAGGGAAGCAAATTTCATCACAAAAGGAGTGATGGCAAGGACGATCAGCCCTCCAAGTGCACCGGTGATCACAGTCAGCTTCAGCATTCTGGAAGCGTATCGTCTGGATTTTTCCAGGTCTCCTTTTCCCATGATCTGCCCAAGAAGAATGGTTCCCGCACTTGCAATGGCAAAACAGAATACAGAGCCAATGTTCCGCACCACAGTAACCAGGGAATTAGCGGCCACCGCGTCAGTGCCAAGGTGTCCCAGGATTACAGAATACATGGAAAAAGCAACGCTCCAGGACAGGTCGTTTCCAAGTGCCGGAAGTGACAAACGGATAAAGTCCTGAAACAATACTTTACTGCGAAGGAACATATATGCCAGATTCAGCTTCACATTTTTACTAAAGGAAGATACAACCACACAGCCAATCAGCTGGATCAGTCTTGATGCAGCGGTGGCGATTGCAACGCCGGTTGCACCAAGCTTCGGAGCACCGAACAGGCCGAAGATAAAAACTGCATTTAGGAATATATTCAGAATAAATGCCAGCATATTCAGCGCCATACTGATGGTTACTCTTCCAATACTTCGAAGAACTGCCAGATAGATCTCCGAGATTCCCCAGCAGATATAGGTAACGCCCATAATGCGGATATAGGAGGAACCAATGGTGATCAGCTCAGGATCATTGGTAAATAGCCTCAGCATCATCTGAGGCGCAGTAAATGCAACCAGGGCAACCAACAGGGAAATCAACACAGAGAAACGAAGTGCGATTCCCTCTACTACATGAATCGCCTGAAAATCCTTTTTACCGGCATATTGGGAGCACAAAAGAGAGGCTCCGGTACCGATGCCATAATACACCATAAATAAAATATTGGAATAATTGGCTGCCAGGGATACCGCCGAAATAGCGGACTGCCCCACGTAATTCAACATGATCACATCCGCTGAATTCACAGCCGCACTGAGCAGATTCTGTATAATAATTGGAACCGCCAGCCGGAAAATCTGCGGATAAAAATCATCTTTTCCAATTGAAAGTATTCTTTTCATTTTCCCTCCTTAGTAAATACCTATATTTAAATAAACTATTTGGTATTATACTGTTTTTCTGTCCCAAAAGCTATCCCTTTTCTGACAGAAAATAACAATATTTTGACATTAAAAAGGCACTGTCTGGGACAAACATGCCAGACAGTGCCTGTAAAATCTTTCTATTAAATAACTTTTAGTAAAGGATCTCCTTCTCTTACATACAATGGCAGACTGAAGTAATCAAAGGTTCCGGTATGCCACTGGTTTCCCTGTGCAGGTTCTTTGGTAAGAAGATGTACCCAGTTTCCTTCTGGAAGATAAAAATCCTGTTTTCCATCTGAGGAAAATACAGGTGCAACCAGAATGCGGTCTCCCAACATATATTGCTGATCCAGATATGCGCAGTTTCTGTCTTTTGGGTATTGCATGTGCATTGGACGCATTACGGGAAGCCCTTTTTCATGGGCAGTCTGTGCAAGGCTGTAAATATAAGGCATAAGCTTCCATTTCAGCTCGGTAAAGTATTTCAGAACCTCACAGGCCTCTTCATCATAATTCCATGGAACACGATAAGAACTGGATCCGTGTAAACGACTGTGGGAAGATAAAAGTCCGAAAGCCACCCACCTTTTGTACAGATCAGCTGAGCCATCATCCTCGAAGCCGCCAATATCGTGGCTCCAGAAGCCAAAGCCGCTGTCCATAAGGGAAAGCCCGCCCCTTAAGGTTTCGGCCATGGAAATATACTGGCTGGTTGAATCTCCGCCCCAGTGTACTGGAAATTTTTGTCCGCCTGGTGCTGCACTTCGTGCAAAAAGAACAGCTTCGCTTTCTCCTTTTTCTTTTTTCAGAAGCTCAAATACGCACTGGTTATAAAGATACGTGTAATAATTATGCATTTTTTCCGGATCAGAGCCGTCGAACCATTTTACATTGGTAGGAACACGTTCTCCGAAATCTGTTTTGAAACAATCCACTCCCACATCCAGAAGTGCTTTCAGCTTACTCTGGTACCAGCTGCATGCATCTGGATTGGTAAAGTCTACCAGTCCCATACCAGCCTGCCACATATCCCACTGCCAAACTCTTCCATTGTCTTTCATCAGAAGATAGCCCTTTTCCATGGCTTCTCCAAACAGAGGCGACTTCTGTGCAATATAGGGATTGATCCAAACACAGATTTTTAAGCCTCGCTTATGAAAACGTTCCAGCATACCTGCCGGATCCGGGAACATATCTTTATCCCAGGTGAAGTTGCACCATTCGAAGCCTTTCATCCAGAAACAGTCAAAATGGAAAACAGAAAGAGGAATATGGCGCTGTTCAAATCCATCAATAAAGCTGTTTACCGTAGCCTCGTCGTAGTTGGTGGTAAAGGATGTGGTAAGCCATAAGCCAAAGGACCACTTAGGCGGCAATGCCGGTCTTCCGGTAAGGGCTGTGTATTTTTCTATAATTTCCAAAGGGGTAGGACCATAAATAACAAAGTATTCCAGTTCCTCATCTTCTACAGAAAACTGTACGGTTTCCACCTTCTCACTACCTACCTCGAAGCTGACACGTCCCGGATGATTGACAAAGACGCCATAGCCTTTGGTCGTATAATAGAACGGAATATTCTTATAGGAAATTTCACTGGCTGTACCGCCATCCTCATTCCAGATATCCACGGTCTGGCCATTTTTTACCATAGGGGTAAACCGTTCCCCAAGGCCATAAACCAGCTCGCCAACACCTAAATTAAGTCCGGAGACCAGATAGTTCATGCCTTGTTTGTGATGCATCATTCCCGTAGTTTTGCTCTTGATACAGGTAAGCTCCCTTCCATCTCCATAAAACTTCATTTCAGGGGAACCAGTTTCAAATTCCAGGGAAAGCTTTCCTGACTTTAACGTCCATTTTTCTTTGCCGGAAGCTTTCTCACATTTACGTTCCGGACTTTTATCTAAATCACCATACAATTCAAATGATGGGCTTTTTACGTAATTTCCAGCGTGATTTACCATGTGGATTCCCAAAATGTCCTTTGCTGGTGCGGTGAAGGTATAGGTCATCATTCCAATGTTTAAGGTATCCCCGCGTCCCTGGATTTGTTTATAGGGGGCAAAAGCCAGGAGTTCGTTTTCCCGCTCTTCTACCTCATAAATGTCTCTTACATAATCAGCCTGAAATTCATCTCTCACAAGCCAGAAGCCATTGGTAAACTTCATCTTCCATTCCTCCTTTGAAAATCGGTCAGCCTTTTACGGCTCCAGCTACAACACCCTTGATAATAGATTTCTGGAAAATCAGATACAGGATTAGCGCTGGGATAATGATCAGGATCGCAGCAGACATAATGTTCTGCCATTCCATTTTGTACTGTCCCATAAAGCTGTAGGCTGCAAGCTGCAGGGTTTTGCTGCTCTTTCTTCCGCCCAGCATAAGAAGGGGAAGAAGAAAGTCATTCCAGATCCACATTACATTGATGATCGTAACCGTCGCAGTACAGGATTTCAGCATTGGAAAAATAATACGGGTAAAAAGCTGAAACTGGTTGCAGCCGTCAATAAGTGCGCTCTCTTCCAGTTCCAGGGGAATGCCCTTGGCAAAGCCCTGATACAGGAAAATACTCATTGGGGCACCAAGCCCCCAGTAAATAATGGCAAGTCCCCATATTTTCCCATTGATATGTAAAGTGGTGGCTACATTTACCAGAGTAAGCATAAAGGACTGGAACGGGATCATCATAGGCGCAATGCAGAACAGGAAACAGAAACGGCTGTAGCGTGTTTTCACACGTGCCATTTTATAGCCTCCCATGGAAGCGATCACGATAATGCCGAGAGTTCCTATTACTGTGGCGATGAGTGTATTCAAAAAAGTAGCTGGATATTTCATATCATGAAATACATTTTTTATATTGTCAAGAGTAAAAGCAGATGGAAGGCTCATAACATCTGTCATGATTTCCTGATAGCTTTTAAAGGCATTGATTCCCACCAGGAAAAGAGGGGAAAGATATAAAAGCAGAAAAAGGATCAGGAATAACTGTATCACACCGTGAAGTGCTTTGCTTTTTTTACTCATGCCTCTACCTCCTTGCCTTTAAAGAAATTAACCTGAATTACGGAGATCACCAGAACGATGATAAAAAGAATTACACTTTTGGCGCTTCCATATCCATAGCGGCTGTTGTTAAATGCAGTGTTGTAAATATCAAGTGCAATTGATGTAGTGGATGTTCCCGGACCGCCGCCTGTCAAGCTGAAGATCAATTCAAACATTTTTAAGGAATTGGCAACAGAATGGAACATGCAGAAGGAAATGGACGGCATGATCAGCGGGATAGTAATTGAGAAAAATCTGCGGACTGCTCCTGCCCCATCCAGGTCTGCGGATTCATTTAGTTCCGTTGGTACTCCCTGCATACCTGCAACGTAGATCAGGATATAAAAGCCAAGGCTCTGCCAAACAGAAACAATGATGGTGGAGAACACAGCCAGTTGGGAGTCTCCCAGCCAGCTAAGACCGAAAATTCCCCATCCGGTTATGGACATAAGTGCTTCAAATACTCTGGTACAGATAAATTTCCAGATAAATCCAATGATAACAAGGCTTATGATATTGGGAATATAAAAAGCGGCTCTGAAAAATCCTTTGCCTTTGATCTTGGATTCCAGAAGTGCGGCAAAAAAAATGGCAAGTACATTTACGATCAGTACTGTTCCAATGGCATAGATAAAGGTATATTTCAGCGCACTGACAAAGGCTGGATCATTGGTAAAAAGCCGGATATAATTTTCGAGTCCGATAAATTCCGATGTTTTTCCAATACCGTTCCATTTACGGAAGGAATAATAAATACACATAACGAAAGGAATTCCTACAAACAGCGTGATGAAGAAAACTGCAGGGGCTACATATCCTGCGAATTCCAATGCTGTTTTTCTGGCCCTTCGTTTCTGGCTGTTTGCCTGCATAAAGAAACCTCCTGTCCTTTTCGGAAAAACAGGGCTGCCGAAATTGTCAGCCGCCCTGTTTTCGTTTTTATTCACGCGATCATTTTATAATAAATTACATTGCATCGTAAGCATCAACAAATAACTGGGTAAGAACCTCTTTTGTCTCGTCGCGGTCTGCATTTCCTGCAACATAGTTCTGGAATGCGGTACCAAATGGCTCTTCTACACCTTCTGGTCCTTTAAAGATCCACCATGGACATGTTACGGAATTATCCTGTGCAGCTGCAGTTTCTGCTGCAAGCTGTGTATCAGGTGCATCTGCTCCGGTAAGTGGGGAGATATCACCGATAACTGATGGAACCCAGCTTCTTCCATAATCAGAAGTACACATGTAGTTCAGGAAATCAAGAACCGTATCAAGATTTTCGGAATCTTTTGCTACACGGAAGGTAAGGTTGGACTCAACTGCGAGAACTGCTTTTTCGTCCATGCGGGGCATATAAACATAACCCATATCAATATCAGGGGCAATGGCGCGGATACTTGCCTCGTCCCAGGAGCCATTGTGGATCATGGCAACTTTTCCTGTTGCAAAATCGGAGCACTGAAGATCATTGGTGGACTCCATTGGCTTGTCACCGCTGTACTCCTTGATCAGATCCAGAAGATCAAGTGCAAAATCAACCTGCGGAAGCTCGCCAAATTTCAGATCTCCTTTTTTCACATCTTCAAAGAGCTTGTCATAATCGCCGTCATAGGCATCACTCATGGACGGATAAACGGTCTGTGGAAGGATCCACCACTCACCAAATCCGGAGCTGAATGGCTGAATACCTGCATCTGTCAATTTCTCACAAACGGTGCGAAGCTCGTCTAAGGTAGTTGGAAGTTCTGTGATTCCAGCCTGCTCAAATAATGCTTTGTTATAGATAAAGCCATGGGACTGAACCAGGAATGGCATTCCTGTAATATGGCCATCTTCTGTTACAGATGTAAGGGTTGTCTCGGAAAAGTTCTTCATAAACTCTTCGTCATCCAGGTTATAAATATAATCTGCATATAAAGTATTGTCGCTGTATGCACTGGAAAGAAACAGGTCCGGAACCTCACCGGAATTTAATCTGGAACGGAGTACAGTCTGGTAATCATTCTGAAGGACTTCCAGCTCAATGGATACATTTGGATGTTCTTCTGTATAATGATCGATCAGATCATGGTAAGCGTCTGTGTATTCCGGACCATTAAACATGAAATAAAGCTCTACCGGATCATCGTCTGCCATTACGGTTACAGAACCCATTGTAAGAGAACTGACTGTCATTAAACCGGCCATTAATAAAGCAATTTGTTTCTTATGCATATGCATATCCTCCTTCTTTTTGCTGCTGCCCGTTTCGCCCACGGCAGCCTGCTTTGTTTTTGATAATCTAATCATACACTATGCAATATTACAAATAAATAGAAAAAATCAAACTGTTTATGGTAAAAGTTTGATATCTATAACCTGTTCTATTGTGAATGAATACAACAAGTTGTATAATATTGCCATAATAAAAAGGAGCTTTATATATGAAAAAGAAAATAGAAAATTTATCCATGCAGACGCAGCTGACAGTTGTGATCCTGTCTGTGATCGTTCTTGCATTTGGAATTATTTTATATAGTGGTTATTCTGGTCAGGCAAGGTCTTTTGCAGAGGAATATACTTCTTCCACACAGACTATTCTGGAGATGGATGTGGCAAATCTGGATCAATATATTCAGGGTCTGCGGATCTTTTGCGTACAGCCCTGCCTAAATGTATCTGTCTATAATTCCCTGCTGAAGAGAAAACCTCTTTCCTCTTCTGAGATCAGTGACATAAAACAGGAAATCCAGTCTTCCTATCACAGCAGAACAGATATCCGTTCTTATTCCATTACAGCAATGAATCAGGATTTATGTTTTGAGCGGAATGCAGGGGTTGGGGGACAGCATATTTTATCAACCCCTGTAAAAGATACTGAAATATCCAGACCTTATATTGCCTGTGGAAGCAATGACAAATATGAATATCTGGCGCCCCCGGATTCAGAAGATGTGTTTTTCCGGTATTATCACTACCTGATCCGCCTGAGAAACCGGGAACCAGTTAGTTTGTCTTATGTGGATGTAGATACTACACAGCTGCGGCTGCTTATGAAAAACCATCAGGATTATGGGCAGATCTTATGCCTGTATAATTCAGATGGTGAACTTTTATATTCCAGTTCTGAGGATATCCGAAATCAGGAAGAAAAAGAAAAGAAGCAGCTTTTTGGGCTTCATTCAGATGTTGAAAATGTAAATATCGGTGGAATTTCTTATCTTGCACTTCGCAGGACCAGTGAAGAGACGGGTATTGTCCTGCTTTCCCTGCTTCCTAAAAGCGCCTGGGACGACCGGGCAAGAGACTTTTTGCTTCCTCTGGTAATGCAGATTGCAGTGATCACTATCTGTCTGATCATTATTGTTACACTCATGATCCGGATGATCACAATTCCATTGAAGAGGCTGTCTTACCAGATGGGAAAAATGGGTGAAGGAGACTTTTCTCCCACAGCTTTTGGCGGAGGCTGTAAGGAAACCTGTGCATTAACAGAAAGCTATAACGACATGGCAGCCCACATTAATGAATTGATCGAGACCAACTATATTTCCAGCATCAATGAGAAAAATTCCAGGCTCCAGGCGTTGGAGGCCCAGCTGAATCCCCATTTTCTCTATAACACTCTTCAGGCGATTGCTACAGAAGCATTGCTTGCAGACTGCCAGGAAATTTATGATATGATTGTGTCTTTGTCTGCAAATCTTCGTTATACCATTAAAGGTGGAGAGCTCGTCAGCCTGCAGGAGGAACTTGATTATGTAGACCGGTATATTCTTCTACAGAAAACAAGACTAGGCGGGCGTCTGGAAGTGACGAAGAAAATTAATCCAAAGGTAAATCTGGCTGTGATTCCAAAAATCAGTATTCAAATGCTGGTGGAAAATGCCATTATACACGGAATGCCGGAGGACGGAGCTGTTCTTCACATTATCATCCGGGTATGTATGGAAAATAACCGGCTGCTCATCAGTGTATATGATGATGGAAAGGGAATTCTCCCAGAAAAAGTGAAAGAACTGAATGATATTTTTTCCGGAAAATCAGCAGATACTGGCAATTCCATCGGACTTCCCAATCTTGCAAGCCGTTTGAAAATACTTTATCAGGGAGAAGCTGGTCTGTTTCTGGAATCGCAGGGCGATCAGTTTACAGAAGTAAAAATGGAACTTCCGATCAGAAAGAGGGGAAATGAAAATGTATAAAGTACTGATTATTGACGATGAGGCACCTGCTAGAATTGCAATAAGCAGGCTTGGTCACTGGGCAGATTATCATATTACAGAGCTTTATCAGGAAACCAACGGTGCTGCAGCTTTAAAAACCATGCGGGAAATAAAGCCCCAGATTGTTTTTGTAGATATGCAGATGCCGGTTATGAATGGCATGGAATTTCTGGAAAAGGCTTCCCATGAATTTAGGGATACCTGTTTTATTGTAATCAGTGGGTATGATTATTTTGATTACGCAAAGGCAGCTTTGAAATGTGGTGCCATTGATTATCTGTTAAAACCAATTGCACGGGAAGAATTGAATGCTGCCATTGATAAAGCAGTCCAGACATTGGGAAATACTGGTACCTGTTTAGAAAAAGAAGCGCCAAAGCTTTCCCCTGATGAAGTTGTTGCCAGGATCCGGCAGGACATTGACCAGAACTATCCACAGCCCCTTAAGGTCAGCAGTTATGCGAAGAAGTACTTCTTTACCCAGGAGTATCTCACACGCCTTTTTCGCCAGCATTATGAGATGACCATTCAGGAATACCTCCTTATGGTCAGAATGACCCGGGCGAAAGAACTGCTGGAGAATCCTTCTATTAAGATCCAGGAAGTTGCTGCCCGGGTTGGATATTCCGATAATAACTATTTCAGTAAGGCATTTCGGAATTTCTTTGGAATTACGCCCACAGATTGCAGAAATAAGTGTTTCGTGAGCAGAAATACTAAATAGACCGAAAGCCCTTTCCAATGATCTCACTGCTGTTTACAATGGTAATGAAAGCGTGGGGATCAATCTGTCTTAAATGAATGCGAAGGCGGTTGGTCTCGCTTCTGGTGAGAACAGTCATCAGTACCTTCTGCTCCTGTTTGGTATAAACACCGAAGGCATTTTGCTCAGTTGCAGAACGGTGAAGATCGTTGATAATAAAGTCTTCCACCTGATCTGGGTACTTGCTGATAATGGTACAGACTTTTCGCAGGTTCAGGCTTTCAATGGCACTGTCTACAACGGTACATTTCAAGATCATTCCCAGGATACAGTAAAGTCCGGTCTGGGCACCGTAAAGGTAAGCGGCGATCAGTACGATTCCAAGATCGCTGACCAGAAGGGCGCGTCCAATCTCCAGACTGGTATATTTGTGCAGGATCATGGCTACAATATCGGTACCACCAGTGGAAGCGCCTACGTTAAATACCATGGCCGCTCCTACTGCTGGCAGGATAACCGCAAAGCACAGCTCCAGGAATACATCATGTGTCAGCGGGAAACTAAGCGGATAGATCACTTCACAGGCACTTACATAAAAAGACAGGGCAAAGGAGGAATAAATAGTCCAGCCCATAGAACGGATTCCCAGAAAGAAAAATCCGAGTACAACCAGCGCTGCGTTGACGATCCACATGAATGCGCCTACATTCCACTTCGGAAACAGGGTAGACAGGATAATGGACAAACCGGATGTACCGCCAAATGCGAAGTGGTTTGGCGTTTTGAAAATGGAAATTCCAACTGCTGTAAAAATTAATCCCAGATTCAGAATTAAAAAGAAAATCAGGTTATCTTTTGTAAAAATCTTCTTTTTCATAAGTTATTTTATCTCCTCCCTTCAGTAAAATTAGTATAGCGCAAAACATGTGTTCTGTATAGAGCGTTTTTTTCTATTTTTTATATAATGAGCTTAAAATCCCTCACTGCTTTTGATATAGAGTTTTTTCTTTATACAAACTGCACTTTTCTGCTTTTCTTTGCTGCAATAAGCTCTCCCAGCCGCTTATTGCAGCTTCCAACAGGTACGCTTGTACAGATAACCCTGTCACAGCTTTCCATGGCTTTTAAAGCTTTCTGGAAGGTTTCCCCACTGATTTCCATAAAGGGTTTCTCTGTGATCACCTGATCGGCCAGCAGTCTTGCCAGGCGGTAATCCACATCATTGGTGTATAGAACACCTGCAATAAAAGGAGTATGCACCTTCTGAAGCTGCCGGAATACGGGAATACCAGTGCCGTTTCCACAGATCACAAAAGTTTTCGCTTCACCTTCCGGCTTTGGAAGTTCAATGCTCCCAAACAGCGGATCAAAAAAGCCGTTGTTGATTTCATAAAGCTCCCGGATCATATTTTCCTCGAAAATTTCCTCAGGTTTTCCAAAATGGGAAATGGTATCTCCCTTTACACAGATGATCTTATCCGCAATCTTCTGTGCAAGGTCAATTTCATGAAGAGACATGATAACAGTTATCTGCTTTTTCTTCGCCATATCCCGAAGAATAGATAAAAGATCCAGCTTATGTTTAATATCCAGGAATGAAGTAGGCTCATCCAGAATAATAATATCTGGTTCCTGGCAGATCGCGCGTGCAAGAAGCACCCTCTGGCGCTGTCCATCACTGATGTTGTTAAAATCACGGCTGCCAAGAGCTTCTGCATGTACCGCCTTCATAGCTTCTTCTACCTTTTCTTCATCTTCCCTTGTAAGAATGCCAAGCCTTCCTGTATAAGGATAACGGCCGGTTGCTACAATGTCATGGCAGGTCATCAGCTCCGGCTTCATTCTCTCAGTAAGAACTACAGCCATACGGGTAGACAGATCCCGAAAGGTAAAGGACAACAGATTCTGGTTGTCAAAATAGACCTTTCCGCCAATGATCTGCAGCTGTCTTGTAATACTTTTTAAAATAGTAGATTTTCCGGAACCGTTAGGACCAATGAGAGTTACGATCTCTCCCTTTTTTATTCCAATACAGATATCGTGGATCAGTGCCTTTCGATTGTAACCAACAGAAAGGTTGTCCATATGAAAATAATAATTGTCCATTTTAATTTCCTCTCTTCTTTCGCAACATCATGAATATAACTACTGGTGCTCCAAAGATGGAGGTAACGGTGCTGATGTTCAGCTCCAGAGGCGCGAACGCCATTCTGGCGATCAGGTCACACATCATACAGAAAACAGCACCTCCCAGGAAGGTTCCCGGAATGATGATCAGCGGTCTGGATGTACCAAAGCTTCTTTTCATTAGAAATGGAACTGCAATTCCAACAAAGGAAATAGGTCCTGCAAAAGCAGTTACTGTTGCAGACAAAATGCTGGAAAGCAGGATTAATGCAACACGGAAAAACTTAATATTCACACCCATGCTCTGCGCATAAGCTTCTCCCAGCTGATAAGCTCCAATGGGCTTTGACAACAGGAACGTAAGGAGCAGGGTGACACCTATAACTGCACAGGAAATGTAAACATTACTCCAGCTCATACCAGAGAAGCTTCCCTGTGACCATCCATGAAGATTTACAATATTTGAGTCATCTGCAAAGGTTACCACGAAGTCTGTAACTGCGGAACAGATATATCCGATCATGATTCCGGCAACCAGAAGGGTAGCCATGTGCTTGATCCTTTTGGAATTCAAAAGAATAAATCCAATGGAAATCAAGGAACCTATAAAGGCAGCGATGATCAAAGTATAAGAGGTTACATTCTGGGCGATTTCAAGATAGTAGATCATAGTAAGTGCAACTACCATTTTGGCACCGGAGGAAATTCCCAGAACAAAAGGTCCTGCAATGGGATTTTCAAAAAAGGTCTGAAGAAGAAAACCAGATAAAGATAATGCACCTCCAAGGATGGCTGCCATCAGGATCCTGGGAAGACGGATCTTCCAGATGATGCTGTATTCCTTGGTGTCAGTGGCTTTTTTCAAAAGGATATTTACGATCTCAGACAGGGAAATTTTTTATTGTTAAATGATACAATAGAACCTGGAGTATCAATAGAATATCCTGCTTTAACATATAAAAAATCATTTTCAGTATAATCTGGTTTTTCATGGCTATGTAAGCCTTTAATTCGCTTTTTTTCAAATTCACCTTCATAATTTGGGATTTTATATGTTATATTTTTTTCATCTTCTTCAAACTTATTTATAGCTTCATCAACATTTATTTTATATTCTTCTAAATAACCAAATGCTTCTAAATAACTGTAAATATCATATACTTTTCCTGTAACAATTTGTTTTATGATTTCTTTTCTATGAGAATTTAAATTCATCAATATACCTTCTTTACTTTAGTAATGTTAAGCACCTATCTCTTTTTATACAAAAATATTGTTAGTATTGATTTATACCGATTATAGACGCTAACCAAATCTTGTTATCCAATCATTTATTTTTCTATATTATACAATTTCATTTTGCAGTTGGATATCCGAAATTTTGTATTGAATCACCCTGAGGCATATTTCCATCAATTCTGCCACAGCAATATCTATTTTTAAGAGTTTTTCATTTTCTTTTCCAGAGTCACCATGAAAATAGTGATTTCTCAAATCAATTAACTTTTGCATACTTCCTTTATCGATTGCTACTTCATTACCGCACTCCTGAAGATTACATATTTTCAGTCTGTTCAATATATTTGCTAGTTTTTGTGCACGTCCAATATCCGTCATTCTGCTCAAATTTCCCTTTAGTGTACTCAAAATTTGTTTGGATTTATCAGCCTCAGAATGAAGTTTTCCTTTAATTTCCTGTAGCACTTCATTCACATTCTCAACAGAGAGCAATTTATTAGCACCAGCCAATCCAGCATATTCTTTTTCTATGAATTCAATAATAGCAAATAAATGAAAAAATTTGCTGTTCATATTCTCGGAACCAAGTGCAATAAAATATTCCTCAATAAGAAATTTCAATTTTTCATCTATTTCCAAATTTAATAGAGATAAAAACTCATTCTTATCCAAATATCCATATAATATACAGGACGTGCTTACTTTCATTTCTATTTTAGATTGAACCTGAATGCAAATATGTTTCATTCCATTCTGATCTACATATTCCACAGGCTCACTTAACTTATCCAGTAAGCTTTCATATGGTTCATACGGCTTAACACTCCAGTTTATACTATCATTCTCCCATTGCACCTTTGGCTGAAAACTTTGTTTATTGCAATTATGTATATTCAACTGAAGGCTAAGCGTTCTGCATATATCCAATAAACTATTTTCAATTTTTCCCCAGGCTTCCGTTTTTTCATGCGCTACAATATTTTCTACCCTTAAAGAAAAATAATTTTTCAGTAATGTTTTCTCTTCATTCTGCCAGCCACAACTTAAACAAAATTGCATTTCCTCTTGAGCTATTATGCTGTTTCCTGGATAATCTTCCAATGGCTCATTTATAGTGTAAGCTTTCTTCCAAAAAATGTTTTCTTTTACCCCCATTATAAATTCGGAGGAATCTTCTTCGTTACCATTCAAGTCTCTACTGTTATATCGTAAAATAATATCAGCTGAAAAACATCTCAATCTTCCCATTCTTGTATTCCTCAAAGAATCAATTGTGAGCCCGTTATTTATTCACAAAATTGCCACTTTATAAATCCTGCTATTCTTTTGCACTTTCTTCAAAATCTGTAAACTTCAAAAGGTATTCTTCAATTATCTGATACTGAAATCTTCTAATCAACTGTGTTTCATTTTCTTTGCAATGCTTCATTGCAAGGCATAATTTTTTTCTTTCTTCGTTATCTTCAATAAAAGCATTTGGATTATATTGTAGTGGATATACTAAACGAAGAACAGAAGCAAATTTTTGCAAATTTTCTCCATTCGAAGTTTCAAGCTTTCCAATAAGTGTCTTCACATCCAAAGCCTTAAGAAATGGAGATAATTTTTTTGTGTAATCCTCCTGTTTTTGGGGATGTTTCACATTTAAACAATAATCATATATTTTTTGTGCCCAATTATCTTCTTGCAAAAAAATGTTTAAATCATCTTCTGATTTTTTCTCCATGAATTTATTATAAACTTCCTGTAATTTTCGAATATACTGTTTATACAATTGTTCAGTTTTCTTTGATTCCCAGGACATTGTACCTATACAATCCAAAATTCCAGTGGCTCTCTTTGCTTCAATTCCTTCACACATTGCTTCAAGCAATCGATCTGTATATTTAATATCGAATCCAGCCGTGTGGATTTGCAAAAAAATTTGTAATATTCTATCGTAGGAGCCAATATCATATATTCCCTTTCGCGCGTTTTCTATTACAGCATTCATATTGTTCACTATAAAATCATCACTATCTGCTCTATACCATTTATCTTGTAATAAATTAACAGGATCGTTTTTGAGTAATTTTGTTCTGGTTTCCTCCACATCAAACTTTTTAAAAACTCTCTTTCCTTTTTCAACATTCAACCAACTATACTTTATATAATCTTCTATGACTCTAACCCGAAATTTCACTCCTTCTATATATTCAGCATCGTTCCAATCATCCTTTAATTTTCCTGTTTTAAATAAAATGCAGCTATCCCAGCATGACAGGATAACCCGTTTATAGATAAAATCTATATTTTCGTAATCCTCACCGTCCAATACCTGAAGCAACTTATCCATTTTTTGTAAAAAAAATTGGAAGGTACGGAAATTAACATGTTTCGCTTTTTCCATACTTTCAGCCAGATAATTAATATTTTTTTCAAGCTGTCTTCTGTCATTCGTATTATCTTCTGTCATTCGTATTATATGTAGAGTTTTTTTGAATTAAATTGCTCATAACTTTTTTAGTATCAGGATTATAGTGAAATACAGTACCAACAATTTTTTCACGAATATGCTCATATTCTGATTCCACACCAAATACTCTGGCAACACGCTCTTTTGCCACATTTAAAGATACCTTTTTTATTTTTTCATTTTCAGGCTGTTTATTTTGCATGGATATAAGATATTTTACAAGTTGTCCATTTCCAGGTTCTGTAAAATCAAGTGTTTCATCTCTTCCAATAACTGCACGAATCTGCATTGCTAATGTCTGTGCATCTATCTTTTTTCTGAATTCTTCTTGATTAGCAATTATAATGACTTTCATTCCAGCCTGTTCAACAAACCCATTAATATATCCAAGAATATCCTGTATGGAGCAATCGCATCTTTCAAGATCATCAAATATCAAAACACAATTTTTCATTGGACAAATATGTTTAACGGCATTTTGGACTATGTTTTTAATTTTCCTTTCTTTTATATCTATATCGCCCAGTTTTCCCATAAAGGGAGATCCAATATCAATTATTGTTCCAATTACATTTTCAACCAGCTCTGTATGTTCCATCACAAGTTTACTTTTATCCTTAAGCAGATAATCTAAATATAGCTTTTTTCCTAGCTCCTGAATATTAGAAATGCCATACAAAGATACATACAGTACTCTCTTCTCGTTAGATTCAATTTTCTTCAATAACACATTCTTCACGAAATATGTTTTTCCACTTCCCCATGCTCCATCAATCATAACAGCATAATTATAGAAATCGGTATCTATATAATACTTAATTTCTTTTAGAATACTGCTCTCACTTAAGTACCGCTCATCCATTTCTTGTCTTCCCCTTCCTATAATCTTCTCACCTACAGCATTAGCATTCTGCACAATACTGTAGCTTATGCCAATCTTCTATTTGAAATTTATTATTTTTTCTTTCTTTTCTATGGAAGAGGAAAAATTCTTTGCCAATTATCATCAGGATTAAAAATATCTTCCGTATCATCTTCATTTTTAGCCCAAGCACCAAAAAAGTCTTCTGTCATCCCTTCTGTAATTGTACGAATAATTGCTTGAGGATATTTACAATGTCTCGCAACCCGATAATAATCATCCCAGTCAAACACTTCCAAAACCTTATTTTTCTCAGAATTTGTAAAATATGTAAAAGTATATTTCATAATATCTTCATCCAATATCATCCAATCACCATTAGAATTTGAAAGAATCTTCTTTTTATATACCTTCTCAATCTGCTCCGACTCTAATTCAGTAAGTTCTGCCAATATTGCACAATATGTCACCACATCTTCATAATCCACTAATTCTTGAATTCCTGTAGCTGGAAATTTATATGAAAACAATTCTCTTTGTCCCTTAAGTGTGAATAGCATCTTTTCTATTTTTTCTGCCAACTTCTTATTTAAATGATTTTTAATTTCATTGTATGTTGTATTCAGAACTTTTTCATGAGATGTTACCATCAAGTTGGGAATATCACTTGTATTTCTATATGGACAAACATACAAAAAAGCTCTTGCAGCGCAAAACATTGCATAGTATTGAAGATATGGTACAGTTATTAGCAAATTTTTTTCTATAGAATACTCCGCAGAATTTAAAAGCAATGTAGCTGCCATTATCATTTTAGATGCACAATACGTTCTCAACATCCACTCAGAATTCAAAAGAGAATTCATTTCAATTATTCCGTCTTCATTTTTACAGAGTTTTACAAATTCTCTATATGTTGCATCTTTGAATTTCTGTATCTCTTCATCCTCTACATACCAATTCGATAAATAAGGAAATTCCATTAATTCACTCTCACCATTCATATTCCAGCCCCCTTATATTTTTTACAATCATCTATTTGCGCTTATAGCATTTCTCAAGTACTACCTACCCACTACTAACCTTTTTTCATAAGTCTATTATACATTTTAATTATCTTTTTTTCCATAAAAAAAAGGAACTCCAGCTATATCACCAGAGTTCCAGTTACTGTTCAGGGGCAATGTCATTTACTTAGGGGAATTTCTTATTAGAAAAGAAATTTCCCTTTTTCTTACCAGTAACTCAAAAAATTTCTTGACATTATATCAATTTTGTGCGGTTTTTTTCTGATTAATATCAGAAAAAACCAATTAGTTAGGAATGTATTTACGATTTATCACCTAACTAAGGAGGCAAAAATGACGTACTCAAATTTAATGAAACAGATGCTTATGGCATCCATTGACGAGCTTTCCAAAACGCCTGAAATCTATGCGGTTCATCCGGATAAAGATTTTACCCGTAACAGAAAAATTAGTTTTCATGATTTTCTTTTTCTTTTGCTGACCATGTATAGTGGTTCAGTTGTCAAGACAAAAATCTAAGCTTTTTATAATGAACTGATATATGTAACTGGGTAGGGGGAGAAAATCCCCCTTAGGCTGCATGATCATCCAGTAACAGAATCGGATAATAGCAGGATGCCGGTGTCTGATTATTGAGTGCAGAATGACAACGTTCAAAGTTGTAAGTGTGCACATATTTACCGATTGCCTTCCGTGCTTCTCTGATATTGTTATATTGGGTCAGATATGCTTCCTCGTACTTGAAGCTCCGGAACCATCGTTCAATCATGATATTGTCAGCCCAGCGGCTTTTACCATCCATGCTTTGACAGATCTGGTTCTCTTTGAGAAAATTCATGTACTCATTGCTTGTAAACTGACAGCCCTGATCCGAATTCAGGATAACAGGTTTTGCTACCATAAACGCCTTCTTTAGCGCAGTTATGACCATTCTGGTATCCAGAGTATCATCGACTTCCCATCCAACGATACAGCGGCTGTACCAGTCAATCACAGCTGTTAAATATAAAAATCCATGTTTAATGGCGATATATGTGATGTCGATTGACCATGCCTGATTTGGACGGTCGATAACGGCGTTACGTAGCAGATACGGGCAGACTTTAGCCTGTTGCATACGTTTAGAAAGGTTCATTTTGGGATAGATTGGATCAATCCCCATTTCATTCATATAACGGCGCGTTTTCCGGCGGCCAACCGGATGCCCTCGTTTCTTCAGTTGAGCAGACAGTTGTCGTGCTCCCCAGGCCGGGTTATCCGTGTGTAATCGATCTATGATCGATTTGCAATCTAACTCCTCCTGAGATATGGGCGTGCCCTTGTAATAAACACTGGTACGATTGATATCAAGAAGCGCAGCTCCTGTTTTAACTGGAAGTACTTTAGTCTTCAAAAGGTTTTGGACTAAATTTACTCTCGTAGTCAGGTCCAAGTGTTTCTTCAGATTTTTTTTTCAACCAATCCACCTGCATGGTGAGCTGGCCAACTTTTTTCGCATATTCAGCTTTTTCCTTGCGCTCTAAAGCGAGTTTTTCTTTCAGATTATCCTCTCGTGTGTCATCAAAAACCACGGATGCTTTATCGAGGAATTCCTTCTTCCAGTTGCGGAGAAGGTTTGGCTGAATATTGTTTTCGCTTGCAATTGTATTTAAGTCTTTTTCTCCTTTGAGCAGTTCAATCACTAATTCTGATTTGAATTTGGCGGAGAAATTTCTTCTTGTTCGAGACATAATAATGATCCTTCTTTCTGTAGTGTTTACAGTATATCAGATTCATTAAGAAATGTCTCTTGAAGTGTCTTAAATTATGATACCATTATATTCGTTGTGTCCAATTTATCGGAATAAACCCTTGGTTTTAATACCGATCCTATTTTCCATTTTGTGCGAAAATAAAAAGGCTGGTTCTGTGAATAATTCACATACCAGCTTTTTTCGGGATTCTATTTTCAAAACAAAGACTGCTGCTCATAGGGCGTATAGCGTTCTAATGAAACCGGCTCCTGCTGCAAGAGTTTTCCTGCACTTTCCTTTTCACTAAGCCAGGGAACAACCTGGCTGCTTTCCAGAACCAGCGGCATTCGGTCATGTACCAGTTTCATGGAATCATTGGCCTGTGTCGTAAGAATGATAAAACGGTCTTCCATACCAAACCGGTCATAAAATCCTGCCAGATACATGGTATTCCCATCTTTCCGGTAAAAAGTATTCTTTTCCTTCTGATGGTTCCATTCATAGAAACCGCTTACTGGAATCACTGCCCGGTGATAGGAAATCCCATTCTGAAAGATCCGCTTCTCTTTTACAGACTCTGCCCTGGCATTAAAAATGATGCCTTTTTTCTGCCAGCCTGGATACCCCCAGGTTTTTTCGGTCAGGCAAAGCCTTCCCGGCTCTTTCCATACAAGAACGGGAGCCGTTTCCGTAGGATGAATGTCCCCGGTCTGGATTTTTTTCTTTACGTTCTGCTCAACCAGGGAGACAATCCGTTGTAGATCCTGATAGGTTTCTTCTGAGATGTAATATCTTCCGCACATGTTCTATCCCTCTTTCATCCATACTATAAAGTTTCTTTACTTCTCTTAGTATTTCTTTTATTAAAAGGAATCTTCGATAGCTCCCATTTAGAGTTTTGCCTTAATATCAGCAACCGCAACCAATACGGCTTCCCCGCTGATCTTTATCCTTCCTTTATCCAGAAGTTCAAGGTAAAGATATCCCCCACGTCTGGATGCCTGATACGCTTTAATCGCAGGCTTGTTCAAAACTCTGGACCAGTACGCAGCGATCTGGCAATGCGCAGACCCACATACAGGATCTTCTGCAATGGATAGTTTCGGACAGAAGCTTCTCGAAACACAGTCCACATTTATTCCTGCAGCTGTAGCGTTCTGGATCCTGCCCTCGATTTCCTTTAAAAGTGTCTGGTCAGGCTGCATCTTCCGTACCTGTTCTTCCTTTTCAAAGACACAGATCAGATCAAGCCCCAGAACTGCTTTTTGTGGCCGTACCCCGAATGCCCTTTCCATTGCATCCGTAACTGGTATCTCACGAAGTTCATAGGTTGGAAAATCCATTTCATATAGATTTTCGTCTTTCCTGACCGTCAGCTTTCCACTAAGGGTATGGAATGTAACAGCATCGCTTTGGGGTTCATAATAATTCAGGATCACAAAAGCAGAAGCCAGTGTTGCATGCCCGCATAATTCCACTTCCGTTCCCGGTGTGAACCATCTTAAATGGTAGCCTTTTTCTTCTTTTACAATAAATGCTGTTTCGGAAAGATTGTTTTCCATGGCAAGCTTCATCATAGATTTCTCAGGCGGCCAATGATCCATCACACAAACCGCTGCCGGGTTTCCGGAAAACGGTTCATTTGTAAAAGCATCCACGATATATTGCTTCATTTCTTTACTTTTCTCCAATCCTAACGTACAATTTTCATTTGAACTATCAAAATCTATTTTAATTTTCTGCAAAGTAATGTTTCAGCGCATATTCAAAATGAAGGTTGAACTTTGCTGCCGCTTCTTTGCTTACCTGTAATTCTGGCTTTAGCATATCAAAAGCATGCTTCTTTAATTCAAGGATTTTCTTCCTGATTTCTTCCATAACTAATTTAAACGCCTCATCGCTTTTTCCCGTTGGATCTTCCAGTCCCCAGTTATCGTCAAAAGATCTGCCAATAAACGGGCATCCGACATTGCATCCCATGGAAATCACAATATCAGGCGTGGGGATATCGCAAATCAGTTTGCTGTACTGACCATCTGCTTCCATATCTATTCCATATGATTCTTTCATAATCCGGACCGCATCCTGATTGATCTGCGGTTTTGTCTCTGTACCAGCCGAATAGCTTTCAAATACATCTGATGCCAGATGCTTTCCGAATGCTTCTGCTATCTGGCTGCGGCATGAATTATGGACACAGATAAAAGCTACCTTTTTCTTACTCATAGAAGAGTCCCCTTTCTCTTATATCTTACTCCTTTTCCATAATTTTACAGTTCCTCCTGGTGCTCGTTTCATTTTCTGCTCCAGCTTCTTTCCATAATTTTCCTTCTTTGTAGTGCTTCCGGCAAAGCGCCACATAGCTTTCATTGGAGCCAAGCATGATCTGCGCACCCTCCCGTACAATTTTTCCATTTGCATACCGGGTATTACACTGTGCACGCTTTCCACACCAGCAGACAGTCGGTACTTCCTCAATGACATCTGCAATCTCCATCAGACGTCTGGAGCCAGGAAATAAGCGGTTGCGGAAATCGGTGCGCAGTCCATAGCAGATCACTGGAATATTATAAAAATCCACAAGGTCGGACAAAGTGTCTATTTCCGCTTCCGAAAGGAACTGCGCTTCATCCACCAGAACTGCATCCACTTTCTTTCCCTGATACCGGTATTCTGTATTTTCTTTTTTCCAGATCGTAGAGATCTCTTTTAAAAATTCATCCACGTATTCTGCTGAAGCAGATAATCCCATACGAGACTGGATCTTGCGTTCTCCATCCCGGCTGTCTGTTCTTGGTTTTAACAAAACGGCATACTGACCGCGCTCTTCGTAGTTATAACGGACCATTAGTATGTTTGCTGATTTCGAGCTTCCCATTGCTCCGTAGCGGAAATATAATTTTGCCATTTTCAGACTCTCCTTATGCTCAGTGTTCTTTCAAAAGCTTTTCCATATAGCTTTTCCTTCTATCAATCAAATTTCAGAACCAGTTGTCCGTCGATCCAGCTTTTCTGATCCGCCTGATGTATTTTATCATCCGCTTTTAAATTTCCAATCAAAAACGGGGATTTCGGATCATGCAAAGCATAATTCTGACGAACCGTTTTGGTATCGTAATTAGCATAACAATATTTGCATCCATGAAGGCAGGTATTATATGCTCCAATATCATTTCCCATAAAACAGGCACATTCTTTCCGTAGTGGCTGCTTTTTCGGTATATCCAGCGTGGTATGGAGGGCTTTTTCGTATGTTTCCTGTGTCATACAGCCATTGCAATCTGCCCCATAACAGGCTAATTCTGTTCCTTCTCCACAGGGATATACTTTCATTCCATGTGCCGCGGCTATCTGTATCATGGTTTTCCCAAGTGACAGACGTTTTTCTTTTGGTACAGCTTGGGCTTCCGGAAAATTTCTTCTCACTTTCTGGTACAGGTCGATGAAACTGATCACGCAGGTATGGGTATAGCCCTCAAGGGCCTGTGCGATCTGTGTAAACTTTTGGATATGGACCTCTGGCGTATAAGTCTCATTCAGGAATATAGGGTCATAACGCCATCCCATGGAATCCGGTCCTGTAATCTCAGCCAGTTGCCGAAATGTATCTATTACCGCTTCTACATCTGGAACCAGAGGCTCTATTTCTTTTCCATAAGGGGTAATGGTAACGAACCAGTACATTCCATATGTTTTCAGTAAATCCATGTGTGAAAGCATAGGCGCCGGATTTTTCGAGCAGAACGCAATCAGATCTACCACAGAAGGCGAAAAGGTATATCTTGTTACCTGCTGCGGCTGATATGGATTCCGAACCATCACGTAGCCCTCTTTTATCCGGTTACACAGCCATTCCGAATAAAACGCCGGGATATCCGTCCGCATACCGGTCTGAATAATCATAAATGTGTTCCCTTCTTTTTTATGTCAGCAAACTCTCTTACATATTATTTCTCATTTACAAGCTTCCCTGTCATATGCTCAATTCTGATTGCAAATAGCTGGACACGGCTTCTTGCAGAACCATTCATTTCTTTTTCTACTTCTTCTACTGTAGGGTAATATTTTTCTGCCAGTTTTCGAAGACGGTCTTCTATAATCTTGATATCTGTGATAAGTTCTGCTTTTCCAAACACAACAACACTTGTGGCATTCCACTCCCAGTGCCCTTCTTTTTTGAAACCCTGGTTCCAGGTTGTCAGACACACTTTATTACATTTCTGGATTGCATCCATCTTGTGTCCTTCTCTGGCTCCATGAAAATAAATCGTATGATCAGCCTCTTCATAGTAAAAATTAATTGGAATGGTATAGGGATACCCTTCATCACCAATTACAGAAAAAGCAGCTCTTTTTTCATCTTTTAATATTTTTTTACATTCATCTTGTGAAACCTGTTGCTTAAATCTTCTCATCTCGCGAAACATAAGATATCCTCCTGCCAATTATTTTGCTTTTCAATGGAATCTCATTTTTTAGATTACATTTTGATTAAGGCAAACTCCATTTTTCATCTATATAGATTACCAGACAATTCAATTGGAAAGAATCACATTCAGAGCAGTTCCAGTTTTTCTCAGAATTGCTCTTTTTGTTTGCTCTGAATCTGATACTTTCCTAATGAATTGTACCATATGCAAATAGAATTTACAAACATTTGTTCTGCTTATTTTCAAAAAATAGTGCGCCTAGCTCATCACTGAAGTAACGAGAATGCGACGCACAGTTTTTCAAAACTTTATCCATATGTTTTCCCTGTAACTTTCCAAAAATATTTGAAAAGGGACTGTTTCCAGCCCCTTAATTTCTGTAAATTTCCTTACAGATATGAACAACATGACAATTTGTGCCCCGGATATCTTTAATCTGCATACCACGATGGTTCATTTATATACCGAATAGTTCTTCTCCAGGAGCATGTCTCGCACTTAAAGCATCCCATTTCGGTTCTTCCATCGCTATATTCAACACGTCGCTCCTCATGTGGTTCAATTGTTCTATGAGTGAAGCAGAAATGCTCTTTATTATTTATTGATTGTCCGTCACACTGGATAATTATATCTAAAAAGTTTACAGCTTCTGTAATGTCTTTAAATCCATTAATTTCCTCAGGTTCAGGATCCTTAAAGAGTAAAATACGTGGCATTTATTTCTTTGTCTATTACTTCTTTATGGCCTGTTGCCTTCACTGCTTTCTGTGCTGCAAATACTGCACCGCAGATTTCACAGTATCTTACTTCCGTTAATCCATCTTCTGTGCAGGTCGCTGCTACTTCTGACAGGTTTTTGTCAGTCCTTTTATACTTATATAATTTTCAAAATATTTACTTTTCTGCCAAAACTGCTTCAAATCCTTCTTCTGCTTTTCTTACTGTGTCTTCTATGATTTTCTCTGCAATTGGTTTCAGATCCATTTTTAAGATCTGACCTATTACTTCCTCTTGTTTGGCTTCCGGTACTTTATATAAGGTAAAGCAGCATTTCAGTAATCTTCTTAATTTGTTTTCCATGGTAAAATAGAGGTCGCATTTTTTTGCCATAAATCCTCTGGTGATTCCGGCAGAGGCAATGTCCATTTCATAAAAATCTTTCAATTCTGCTTCTTTTATATATTGTGAAAAAATATGCTGAATCTTCTGCGCCGTGCTCATATAAATATATTCTGAAGTAGTAGGAAGAGAATATCCTACCACATATAATTCCCTCAACGGTTCTGACAATTCGGCTATGTACATCTGTATCGAAACTTCTACTCCATAGACAAGCAACGGATCCGGAGTTTCCCCTAATAATTTCTCCGCCTTATCAAACTGGCTTCCAAACATTGTTTTGACCAGGGTAAGCAGCAAGGCTTCTTTATTATCAAATGCTGCAAAAAAGGAAGAGGGGGACATCCCGGCAGCCTTTGCAATAGAGGCTGTTGTTGTCTTCTCGTATCCATTTTCCAGAAATAATTTTACTGCTGCATAGATCATTTTGTTTCTTCTGACGATTCCTTTATGTTGTAATCCTTTTGGCATTTTTACATCAATCCATCCTTGTAATTATAATTTTGCATATACTTTTGATTATAATCAATTATATATTGCTTTAAAGTTTTTCGCAACTATTATTTGGATAATTTGTACAAAATTTCCACATTATATTTATGAAAAAAGACCTATGAAAAATGATCGCTCTTTTTTGCAGGCTTTATAAAACAAAAAGAATGCAACACATGAGCTGCATTCTTTTGTTTTGTATCTACATTCCGCATTATTCTAACTACTTATCAATTTTCATTCGATATACCCCCACCCAAACTGAAGGTCATATCCCTTGTCTCCGGCATCAACAGCTTTATTTTTCAGATAGTCCAGTACTTTTTCCTGCGTTACACCTGGATTCTCCAGCAGGTACCCTGCTACAGCTGCACTTACTCTGGGGACCGCATAGGAGGATCCTTTCTGATCTTCATAACTTCCGTTTGCGCTTACATATACTGCTTCACCGCCAAGATACCACAGCGAACTTATGGGATTCCCGTTTTCATCAAGATCAGCTCCTGCCACGCCGATTACTTCTTCCCAGGCAGCCGGATATACCTGGCTTCCAGAAGGTGTCTGGAAGCTCAGGTTTCCGGCTGCAGCCAGTATCAGGACTCCGTTTTCGCTGGCATACTGAATTGCTTCATGGAGGAGGTTCGAATCTCTATTCAGTGTCCAACTCATATTAAGGATATCTGCATGGTATTTATCTACGCTGTCATAGATGGCCTGGATGATGGTATTATCGTCTGTCTGATTTTCAGATTCCCCATCAAAACACTTTAGCATGACCAGATTTGCATCCAGTGCCTTTTCCAGCAGGATTTCACAGACGCCTGTTCCATGTCCGCTGTTGTCAGAAAGGTTATCGCTGCCTTCCAGATAATTCCACCCTGTAATGTTTTCCATGTTGCAGCCTGAATCCAGAATACACACAGTTACCTGGGATTCACTGTCTGCAAGAACCGGAGTATATGCTCCGATTGCAGACATAAGGCACAAAGCAATTAATGGAAGTTTTGAAAAAATTTTTAGTTTGTGTTTCATAGCATCTTTTTTGTCAAATTCAATTGATCAGTCAGTTTTTTGTGGCTAATTTATTCTTTCGGAGCCAGAGGTTCTGTTGGCGCCGGGGCGTCCGTTGAAGCCAGAGCTTCCGTCGGAGCTGGTGCGTCTGTCGGAGCTGGTGCGTCCGTTGGAGCAGGTGCGTCTGTCGGAGCTGGAGCTTCTGTTGGAGCTAGAGCTTCTGTTGGAGCTGGAGCTTCTGTTGGAGCAGGTGCGTCTGTCGGAGCTGGAGTTTCTGTTGGAGCAGGGGCGTCCGTTGGAACTACAGGCTTATAGTCGACATGAATATAAATCATCAAGTTTTCAACAACAGCTTCTGAATAGTTTACTGTATCTTCCGGAGTAAAGGTAAGCTTATATGCAAATTCTTCACCCTCTTTAGTGATGACTTTGTCCTCAACAGGTGTTGCCTTCCAGGTTCCCACAATAGTTTCGCAAGTAATTGGTTTTTTCGCTTCAACCCAGCCATTAATCTCTGCATTTTAAAGATAACTTCTAACCACATTTCCTTCATTATCTATTGAATTAAATAGTTTTCCGCTGAAATCTTTACACGTCAATGCAGGTACCGCCTTCTTTACTTTTACGGTAAATATCTCTTCAATCGGTTCTACATTTTTTGCCACGCTTTCATCAGCAGGTTGAAAAACTGCTTGAAGCTTATAAGCGTTTTCAGTAACTGTCAGCTGCTTTTTCTCGGATTCTTCAAGCTTCCACTGCCATTCTCCGGCTGTTTCCATCTCTGCGACCTTCACCTTGATTCCGGATATCATATCTTTTGCAATCAGAGTTTTCTTTTTCGCTCTGTCCGGTTCTGTTTCTGACGTCAATTCATCTGAAAGCATCTGCCCATAAATCAGGGTCAGTTTTTCCGGGTCCGGAGTTCCTGTAATGTCTGCTTTGGCTTTTTGAATCTTATAGGGCAGGATCGTAATTTTTTCTTCACTTTCCGGCCATCTGTACAGTGCAGGATTCTTAAGTTCCATCGTTACATTGTACTCTCCAGCATCTAAATGCTTTTCATTTTGAACTGTTTTATAGAATTCCGTTTCTGGAATAACCGGAGCCTGTTCCTGCCCATTATAGACCATTTCCGGGATCTCAGGAGGCGTCACCACTGCTTTTATTGTGGATACGGTTACTTCTGCCTGAATTGTTTTAAATCCAGCTGTATTTTCTGGAATAAACAGCATTGTGTATCGGATTTCACCCACCTGGTCAAGTATTGTCTCAGGATTTTGCCATTGCCAGGTTCCTGGAATTTCTTTCTGATTGTATGTAGCTTTTCCATCGGTTAAGACCGGATCCTTTTCTGGTGAATTTTGGATATCCTTTAATCTGGTACCGATTTCAAATTCCTGTGCTACGGTTGGCACAGTTTCGATCACTGGCGTGATCCAGTAGATAGAGGCTGTTGTTTCGGCTGTAGTATCCAGAAGCACATACAGGTTATCTGCATTTTGATCTTCCCGGATCTTATAACCGCTGAAGGTAACTTTTAGGTTTTCACCAGGTGTTTCCTGTTCAAACTTAAATATACCGTCTGTCAGTTCCAGATTTTCCAGTTTCGTATCGTCACCAGCACGGGTCAGTTCATAGGTTCCGGTGGTGGTAACATTACCTTTTTCATAATCACGGCTGTCTGCTTTACAGCTTACGCGGACACCAATCTGCGTTCTTACTGGAAGGTCAAATTCTACAGGAAGATAAATGTTGGCTTCAGAAGGCGTAAATACAACCGTATAATTTGCATTATCGGTTCCGTTATTTTCTCCAGATGGTTTTACTTCCGGAGTCTTCCAGCTGAATTCCCCTGTTACTTCCAGCCCATTCCATGTTACTTTTCCGCCTTTCAGGACGCAGTCAGATAACGGTTTCTGATATTCCAGAATGTTTGTTTCAGGTTTCGTTCCTAGCTCCGGTGTAAGCTTTCTTATTACAGCCTGATAGGTTCCGGTTTCTGTATAGGTATTCCCAGTCGAGGTTGTAACTACTGCTTCAATGGCCAGGGTATATGTGTAAGCATCCGCCAGAGGTTCTCCTTTGTCCTGAATCTTTGCCGTAATGGAGATCAGATTCTGGTATTCTTTCAGGAATTCGTTTTGTCCCAATGCTTCGTTAATAACAGAAACTGTGGAGTTTTCTACCTTTTCTTCCATTTTTTCTATTGGCAGATAATTTTCAATGGAATCCTCATAATCTCCGTTAATTATTTCTATCAGCTGGGACAAAATCTGATCCGTCGGAACTGGCTCACGGATACTTGCTGTTGTTTCAGCTGTAGTATCCAGAAGCACATACAGGTTATCCGTGTTCTGGTCGTCCCGGATTTTATAACCGCTGAAGGTAACTTTTAGGTTTTCACCAGGTGTTTCCTGTTCAAACTTAAAGATACCGTCTGTCAGTTCCAGATCCGTTAGTTTCATACCGTCACCGGCACGTGTCAGTTCATAGGTTCCGGTGGTGGTAACATTACCTTTTTCATAATCTCGGCTGTCAGCTTTACAGCTTACGCGGACACCGATCTGTGTTTTCACTGGTAATTCAAATTCTACAGGGGTATAAAGCTTTGCGCTGTCACCATCCGGTATAAATGTCGCTTTGTATTTTGCGGTTCCGTTATCTTCTCCTGCAGGCACAAGCTCCGGTTCATTCCAGCGGAAGCTTCCGGTCACCTTGTTTTCTTTGTAGGTCACTTCGCCTCCCGTAAACGGACTGAGCGCCAGTTTTTCCTGATATTTCAGGTTTCCAGCCAGTGGCAGTACCGAAACCTCAGGTTTCATTTTTCCCAGTACAAAACTGCCCTTGGCAGTACCTTCCCATTCTTTTCCAGCCAGACCTTTATAAAGGATATCTGCCCAGTAAGTATAGATATACTGGTTTTCTGTCTCTTCTACTTTGTCAGAGAGCACCACATGGAAAGAAATCCGGTTCCCATACAGCTGATACACATTTTCCTTTTCCAGGATTTCTGTCAGTCTTCCAGTGATTTCTGCCTGAAGCTTTTTGGGGGTATTTTCCAGTGGAAGATACTTTTCCAGGGAGTCCGTATAATGATTGGATAAAACTCCTGTTATAGATTCCAGTATCTGCTCCGGTGAAACTAATGGTTCCCACTGTGCATAAAGTGTACTGTCTTCTTTTAACTTACGGTCAAATTCATACGGTTCCCCGCTTCCATCTGCTGTCAGATACCAGCCTTTAAATACGTAACCAGGCACAGACGGATCCTTTGGTGCTGTTACATCCTGCTTTTCTGTGGAGTAAATGGTCTTATAAACCCCGTAATCGTCTAAATTATAATCAAATGTGATCTTATGGCGTTTATAGGCCCGAAGGACCAGCGTGATATTTCTCTGTGGCATGGTAAAGGTGATTTTATTCTTACCAGTAACGCTGTATTTAAAGTTATCATATGTACTGACGACTTCCAGGTCACTGTAATCCGGATCCAGCACAGTCCGTATTTCCACTTTCGTTCCGGAACGGATCTCCTCAGAACGGATCAGCACATTTCTAAAAAATGATTTCCGATATGCCTTAAAAGTCCTGATTCCGTCTCCAGCCTGTATGACAAGCTGTACCTGACGGAGATCAAGTTTCAGGTAGACGTCTTTCTGGCTCTCCCTGCCGGTTATGGACAGGCTGGTCTTCTGATCAGGTTCGTTATTTACGGACATCATCACCGCCTGCTGTTCCCCGTTAAAATCCCGTTTGTTTATGGTGAGGTCATAGCTGCCGTTCCTCTGCTTCTTAAATTCCTTCACGGTACCGTCCGCAGCAGTTACCCACAGCTTATAAGTGGTATCTGCTTCTTTCCCGTTCAGGCTTATGTGATAATTTACCTGGCTGCTTTCACCCGGGAATCTGTGCACATAAAGATAATAAGTAGTTTCATAATTTTGGTCATCCGCAAAAACTTTATATCTTAAGGTTCCATTTTGCGCATCCAGTGAACAGTCCTTCACGGAACCAATTCCGGATTGTAGGGAACCGCCTCCATTTATCCACTTACATTCCATACCTGCCAGTTCCGGATAAGCATCTTTTGCTTTCTGGATGATCTGGTTTAAATTCAGGCTGACGGTTTTCCACTCTGCTGTTTTCTGGCCTGTACTTAGATAACTGGTAAAAGTGTTCTGATAAACCAGGGCATTGTCCCAGCCGGCAGGATCCAGTCCCCATTCGTCTGCACACCAGTCCCTGAGCACGACTTTTATCGTGTGGTTTGTGGTTGCAACATAAATTTTTTTACTAAGATGGAACCTGCTGACCTGCTTTTTCACGATAGCAGATTTGCTGTTGTTGGTATAAGTTACAACCAGGTCCAGTTCTGCCTTTTTACAGTTATATTTTGCCGCTAGGCCCTGATCCAGATAAATAAATCCGAGGCTGGTGTTGTTCTTTCCGTTTCCCACATAAAAGAGTTTTGCCAGGGGATCTTTGGCCGATACTGCTTTCCCATCAACTTTCAGATTCTGGATCTGAAGGGAAATACCTGCATTCTTCTGGGTCGCCAGAACGAAGCTTTCTTTGCATGTGCCTTTCGCCATATCCCAGTTTTTCATCGGAATGGAAGCAAAACCGAAGGAATCTTTTTTGTCTGCATTTTGGGACACAACCTTCCACATGTCAGCCAACGTGGTCTGGTTCATATAGGAAAAACCGCTGGAATAGCTTTTCGACCACAACGGCCATCTACCGCTGTATACGGTCCAGCTCTTTTTCTTGGTCTTAAAGATAAGCTTGACTTTCAGCTGAAGCTTGACAACCACATCAATACCGACCTCAAATTTCAATGCGCCCAGCTCTGTGCTTGCACCGCTTACCAGGTTCGCTGTGTTATAATAGAAGCCAGACAATTCTGCGTAAGCGTAGACGCTGCCTTCTATGCTGGTGGAGATGAAACCGCAGAAGGTAATGGAAATCGTAACACGGATTCCCACCCTTGCCCCTACTTTACCAATCAGGTAAACACTGCTGGTCACACTGCTTTCCAGCTTCTGTGTATAGGAGCTTCCTTTAAACTTCAGGAACTTATACTCAAATCCAATGCGTTCTCCGCTTTTTACCTCAATTTCCACGCCAAAAGTTGCCAGCACACCGACCTGGCCCACAAGGTCAATATCCACACCCAGGGTAATGATTCCGTAGAAAGAGAACCGCAGCTTCAAAAGAACGACGTTGAAAATATCATTGTAGACCAGGGAGGAATTTACAATGGAACCAACTGTCTTCATCAGTTCGGAAACATTTTTGTCATACTGGCTGTAGTCGTTGGAATCCTTTAACCCTTCTGGTTTTACGATTTCGGAAAGTGTTTTCTTCGCATCATTGAACAGCTTTACAGAGCCGCCGGAAGATGCGGTAACCGTAAGGGAAATCTTGGATGTGGAACGTAAAGTTACGGACATGTCGATCCAGAATTTTCCACCTTTTACATTGGTCTGTACGGACAGGCTCTGGGTAAAGGACAGCTTAGGTGAAATGGTAAGAATTGTCTTTGAACCGTTCTTAATGGCTGCACTTGCCGAGATACTGATCGTCGCAGTTACGTTGCTGCCGGATGCAGAGATCTTTACGGATGGTTTGCCCGGCTTCAAGGTGGCATTCATTCCTGCCAGGGAATAAACCCCTTCCCCGTATTTTTCATTGATCATCTTCTGGGTTTCCTCAGAAGTCATAACCGCCATCAGCATCTGGGCTTTTAATTCCTCGTTTTCCTCTACCTGGCTGACGATTTTGGATTCCACTACCTGGAGTTCTTCTTCGGACAGCTGGCTCTCCAGATCTACATCATCTGTAGTGTTTACATCAAAATCTGCCAGGTAATCCTGTGGATCGGCATATCCGAACCAGATCCTTGTCTGATTCCCTTCGCTCTGGACATCCACAACCTGGGCAAAAAGCACATATCCGTCAAAAGAGCCTTCGGTATAGGAATCCATGCTCTTTTCATCCCGGCCGATTTCGCCGTCATAAAAGGCTACGATTTCCCCGGGCTCATAGTTAAGCGTCCCCTTTACAAGAAGTTCCCCAGGCTCATATGCCGGAGTTTCGGTTTCCGGTACATCCGCTTCTGTTTCAATTTCCGGTTTTTCTTCGGAAGGAAGTTCTTCATTTTCTTCTGTTGTTGTGAAAGGCTCATCCGCTTCCTGCCGGGAAAGAATTTCCTTTTCTTCCTCCTGAAGGAGTTCAGCTGTTTCTTTTTCTGTTTGTCCTGCTGTTTCTTCTGAATTTTCTTTCTCAACAGCAGGGGTGTAGGATATTACCTGGTCCCAGAGAATATAATCGATATCTTCTGAAAAACCAACAATCTCCACCTTCTCTTTATAAACAGAAACTGTAACTGAGCGAACATCTTTGGAATAATCTGCAAAATTAATTTCTTCAGGAAGCCTTACTGTAAATGTGGCTCCCGGCTCAAATCCTTTTTTTCCATCTTTTTCGTAATATTCACCGAAAATGGAGAAACCGTTCGGTGTCTTTTTTACAGACAGGATCGGATCCAGATCACCGGCTCCCGGCTCTAAGGAGACAGCAGACAGAACCTCGTCTTCTGTCATTTTGGTATCTGTAATCAGCGGGATCTCTCCCTGCCAGTCGAAATCATTTAACTCCGCACAGCTTCCATCCTTTTCCTGGCTTACGGCTTCGTTGGAAGTAAAAAGCGCATACAGAGTCATATCTTCCTGAACTGGCTCTGTATATGCAAATGGTTCGGTACACGTTTCATCACGGCACCATCCGCCGAAGGTATAGCCGTCCTTACTTGTAGAAATGCTGGATACCGGTTTGGACAGAAGTGTTTCCCCTTTTGCAAAGGTAAGAGGTGCTGCCGGTGTACCACCAAACGTTTCAAAGGTAACAGTCACAGCTTCAGCAGCATCTGTAAATCCTGCATATAAGGTCAGAGGTCCGTTCACACAGTCAAACTGGGAATATGCTTCTGTGCAGGCTGCATCCTGATACCAGGTAGTAAATATGTATCCTTCTTTTTCCGGCGTGATCCCGGTAACATCCACCGGAGTTCCGGGAACTGTCTGACGGACAGCCACTTCGCTGCCATCAGCTACAAATGTAACGGTGTAAGTTTCCAGTTTCAGAGAGCTTGCTGCACCACTTGGAAGGTTTTCACTGCTTCCGTCTGGTTTTTCCAGTTCCAGTGCTTTTCCGGACTGGTTTGTTACTTTACAGGTGGCGTAAACCGCCAGGGAACTTACCGGTTCTTTTACTTCCACACCTCCGATGGTTCCGCTTCCTTCCAGTGTTACTGCCTGGCCGCCGTTTAATTCCAGTTTGGAAATATTCGTTTCAGAATCAATTTGCAGGGAAGACTCTTCTGTCTTTTCCCCGGCTATCAACAGCTGGTCTGCTTTCACACCAGTGAAGCGGATCGCAGTACCCTGGCTGATGTCCAGTGCTTTCGCAGTAACATTAGATAGCTGGATCTTTGTTGTATTGCGGATTGTGATGGTTCCTGCTGTGATGCCGGAAAGATAAACCGACCCACATGCAACCAAAATGGATTTGGAATCATCCGACACCCTTAGTTCATCGGCCTGTTCCTGGGATGTGATCACGTAATCGTAACCAGCTGTATCAATTCCATCCAGAAACCTGCTATCCACGGTCGTTTCTGCCTGATCCGAAAATCCCTGATTTTCAGTTCCTGCAAGCACAGTACTTCCCATTGTGATTGTCAGCATAACTACCACCAGAAAGAGTGCAATTGTTTTTCTGAAATGCTTCATACATTTCCTCCTCCCTTTTGGCAATGCTTTTGCCTTTTCTTGTAATTACAATGATATTTCAACTATTGATTATAGTCAATTATATATTATTTGGCACCTTTAAGCAACTGTTATTTGACAATTTATGGCAAATTTCCAATAGAAAAAGGAATGTTCACTCTGAACAATCCCTTTTTATAAAACTTTATTCGTTTTTCACACGATACAAAGGATGCTTCTTTTTATTATCAGAAACAGCAACCCTACTGCTATTGCATATGTTTCTCTACCCGTTTTTTCTCCAATCTGTCACTGATTCCTACAGCAAAGTAAAGTGGCTCCCCGATATATTCCAAACAATCCGAAGCTCAATAGAACACCTCCGATGATGCCTGTACACCATTGTACACCATATAATAATCTTCCACATATCATAAACAAGGAAAAAAGAACAGAAAAAATATTAGTTTCTTTTCGTAACCAGTAATTCGAACTCCTATGATTTGCCTGATACATAAGCGAAAGCATGACACTTACCTGATTGATCTTAATCTGCATTTGCCAGTTTACTACTCGGTAAATCTTAAAAAGTTTTATGATGTCATGAAATTCTGTATTCTCTTCCCCTTTGTATTCTTTCGATATTACTCCTGCTCGTCCTCTTGACATTTTTCTGCCTCATCCTTTCGTAATTTCATCTTTTGTTGAAACGCCTTCTCCATTTCGTCGTCCACCACACTAGCTCTGATAAGGCAGCAATACATAAGCGTAATCACCACTGCCATCAGAACGAAGAACACAAGCCAAAATACCCACATTCTTTTATCCCTCCGTTTTCATAATATGGAGTGGTTCTTTACTCTCCTACTTATAAATAATAAAAATTTTCGACGAAAAGTGTAAAAATTTGAAAATAAATTGCGATTTTTTTAAGATTTTCTCGATTTATAAAAGAAATGGAATTGAAATGTGATTACCACTTTAGATTTGCAGGGTTTGATGATATAAAATGATTTCTGTATCGATATAGGGAAATAGTTGAATTTCTATAATAAAATTGCCATCCGATCAGATATTTATCCAACCAGATGGCGACAACTTCTTCATTTATGCTGGCAGCAAGTCCGCATTTTTAATAATTTCTTCAATCTGTTTTTCTTCCATTCCCGCTACATCAGCGATCTGAGCGATTGTATAACCCTTGCTGTGCATTTTTACAATCATTTCTTTTTTACCAATCTCAATTCCTGTCTCAATTCCAGTTTCTTTAATTTTCTGACTTAAATTACACATAACACTCACATCCTCTCTAAAGTCTTATTCCATTGGAATATCATATTCGTTTCCGATGATATTGCATTTTATCTGCCAGCCCTAATATAAAACAATGGAACCCATAATTTTGTTTTTATTTTCTTACCTTCCACACTATAGGCTGTCACATCACAAGTTTCAAATTTTTCTTGATTGCAATGGTGTTGTAGAGCATCTGCCTCTTGTTCCATAAGTGTATATGTGAAACTTTCAGAGGGCATAAGAACCTTGGCATTTTCTACTATGTGACAATCTACAAGCAATTTGTTTTTATAGCACAATTCAAAGCTCTCTAGTATAAATGGATTTTTACCTGTATTATAAATTTCAATTCCATGTTCTGATAAACTTGTTTTAGTACGGTATTCTTTATCTATCAGTTCCGTTTCTGGTGTAGAAACCATTTTAAAAGTAAGCTTTGGTCTTTCACGAAAAAACATCGTAATCTCATTGAAAATCCAGCCAACAATTACGCCTGCCAGAGTCGCTACTAATTCACGCATTTATAATCTCCTTTTGTTCAAGGAAAAGCTGTTCTCCTTTTATCTGGGAATTGATAAAAAGCCATTCAAATGAACATCCATTTGAATGACTTTTCCTTCACACAACATTATGCTGGTAGCAATTCCTCATTTTTAATAATTTCTTCAATCCGTTTTTCTTCCATTCCCGCTACATCGGCGATCTGAGCGATTGTATAACCCTTGCTGTGCATTTTTACAATCATTTCTTTTTTACCAATCTCAATTCCAGTTTCTTTAATTTTCTGACTTAAATTACACATAACACTCACATCCTCTCTGAAGTCTTCTTCCATTGGAATATCATATTCGTTTCCGATGATATTCAATTTTTCATTTACAGACAGATTCTGGGATAACAATGCTCCAAGTAATCTATGTAACTCGTATTTTTCTTCATGTTCAGGAAGCTCTTCTGCCAGTCCGATCATGACAATATTAATCAGATCCAACTTTCCCTTCCAGGCATGCGAATTGACAAGACTATCCTTTACCAGATGAATATGCTCCAAACTATTTTCCGGCATGTTCATACACACCCAGATGGAATAAACACGTTTGATATCATTATAATTTGAATTTGAAAAATCTTTTTCTTTCTGTGAAGAAATCATGCGGCTCACATAAAAAATCGCTCGGTTTAAGATTTCATATTTCTCAGGCTCATCCTTTTGCGCTTCCACATTCACAATAATCTGTGATAATCCGTCTTTCATCCGAACATAAAAGATAATATCAAACCTTATAGTTCCTTCATGAAGCTCCTGATTTTCTGAATTAAAACCTACGACTCGCTGACCATCTTTTTCAACAACAGTATTTGTAAGTCCCGTTTCCACTGGAACAGTGTTGATAAAGGGCTCGCCCTCAATGTAAGATATTACATCTTTTGGATTCATTCCCATGAATTCATCTACTGTTTTTACCAGTATATGTGCCAGAATGCTTTTCTGACCAAGCAGTCTTTTCGCTCTCTCATCATACTGTGCATCTTTATCAGTTATGAGAATTGCATTCTTCGTTTCTGTATTCACTGGCATTACTCCTTTTCGGGTATATTCAAAAATCCTTTTCCGAATATAGTTATATTATACTCTAATTCGGCATTTGTAACAACTGCTAATTTATATACGTGATCTTGTATTATCACAGCCCAAATGAAACAGACCGAACCCTGCATAATCAATTATACTTGGTTCGGTCTTACTTTATAATAAAGCATATTGTACTTGAGATATGATCTATTAAAAATTTTTTTTCTGGTTGTTTTACTGCACAGCTTACTGCACGGTTTTTGCAATAATCCCATGCCATGAACCGCCATTTAATGCTACTCATAAAAATCTCCTAGCACCTTCGAAAAGCCTTAAAAGATCGCATTTAACGGACATTTTAATAGCGAAACAAATCACCATTCCCATATGGGTGACATCTTAATAGTATCTGCGGAAGCCCTTGTTTTATGCGGGTTTGTGGCATCTTCCAAACTGTTTTGACCACTTTTTGACCACCTTTTAGTATTTTTTTATTCTCAGTGTTATTTTCCATAATTTTCCTTTGTTATTTTTTTCTGGTATAGCCGGAACTTTTTCCTCTTCAAATTTCTCGGAGAATTTATTAAATTCATCTGAAATATACTCCTGTTCCAAGTGTGTATAATATTCCGTCATGTTAACATGTGCGTGACCTACAATCTTGCGAACGGTAAATGGTGACATACCAGATTGATTCATTCTCGTGACAAAAGTATGCCGAAACTTATGTGGATGTACACTAAACAAATGTGGTTCCCGATTCGGCGTAGTAATCTGCTTCTTTGAGTATGTTTCCTCCAGGCGGTTCTTACTATCATCATAAAATACCGTCGTCTCATTTAAAGTTTTACAGACACGAATACGATGCTTTTCAAAATCAATATCAGACCACAAAAGTGCTGAAATTTCTCCTATGCACAGCCTTACAGATCCAATAAAGTCGGTTGCTCTTTCAAAGCCGTCTACATATCCTCGGACTGTATTCGTCTTAATGCGTCCAATTTTATAAAGTTTCATCCATTCATCAAACCATTCCGAAACTTTATATTTTTTTGCTTTATCGCTGTAACCCATAATATATTTTCCAGGCCAGATTTTAAGTACATCAGCATATTAACACGTTCAAAAAAAATATTCAAGTCTCCTGTTCCTCCAGCCACTGCTCAATTTTTTTCTATGTGTAAGACTTGATTTGCAAAGTGCTGTTCATAGCGCGTACAATTTTTTTGTGTTTGCTATTATAGTAGGGAGACAGTACAAAACTGTACTGCCTCCCATAAATTTTAAATAATACGTTTCAAAGCTGTTACTTCACGGTAACCTTGCACTTCACGGATTTCTTTCCTGATTTCACTGTAATGGTGGCAGTTCCTTTCTTCTTTGCAGCAATTACCCCCTTTGCGGATACGGTTGCTACTTTTTTGTTGCTGCTCTTGTAGGTGATTTTTTCGGTACTTGTTAACGGAAGAATCACAGGTTTTAAGGTGGCTTTCTTTTTCACCTTCAAAACAAGCTTTTTCGGGATGCCTGTAATTTTCTGCGTCCGAACGGTCGTTTTCTGGACACGGACAGGTATTTTTTTGGTGAGACCACTGTTTAGTGTAATTGTGAGTGTGGTTTTTCCGCTTTTTGTACCTGCTTTTAACTTACAGGTTCCATTTGGCTTTCCGGTTACCGTGACGATTTTTGTGTTCCCCGATTTCCAGGATTTTACGAAATCGCCAGGCGCCAAACCGGTTACTTTCAGGGCACTGCTGCTTTGTCTGGTTTTTAAAACAAGGCTGGACATATTTACCTTCATCGTTGGCTTTGATGATGGAGTTTGTGGTGATGGAGCCTTGGATGGCGTTGGGATTGTGGTTGGTTTTGGCGCAGTGGTCGGTTTTGGCACAGCAGTTGGCTTTGGTGTATCGGTTGGAGCTGGCGTTGCTGTGGGTGATGGCGTAATGGTCGGCGTCAATTTGTCGCGTGTAATGATAAATGATTTGGGCTGAGACCATTCACCGTAGCTGGTTTCTACATAGTGGTTATATGCTCTCATGCGTACATAATACGTACAGTCTGGTTCGGCCTCAAACCAGTAAGTGAAATCTTGAGTATTATCAAGTTTTCGGTATACAGATGTATCTGCCCACTGCGAAAAATCTGATGAGCTACTAATCTCCATCTCATACCCAGATACATCAGGGCATTTTTTCCAGAAAATTTTTACAGCATCAGTTTCAGAATATTTTCCTAGTTCTATGGAAAAAGATGGGATAACATCTGGTGTTTTGTCAAGTGCAATAAATTCAGCACCTATTTTTTTGGCGTCATAATCCAGTCCCCAGCCATTGTAACCATAAATAGTCTTTAAGTTTACACATCCTTCTACTGCGGAAGGATCAATAAACGGCCATTCATCCCGTTCTGCATTTTGCTCATCATATAAAAAGGTAATGGATTCCAGATTTGAACAGCCGACAAACGCTTCATTTTCCAATGCATAAAAGGTGTGTGGAAGTATAATTTCACGCAAACTCGAACAGTTATAAAACGCTTTTTTTCGTATTTCAAATAAATAACCATCCAGGCTAATATTTTTTAGACTGGTGCAGCCACTGAACACTTCTTCATCAATCCAACCAAGATTCTCAGGTAAAGTTATCTCAGTTAGGTTAATACAATCTTTAAAAGCTCTACCCCAAATATATCCATCGGATATATGAGCAGTTTTTAAATTTGTGCAACTATTAAATGCATCAGCTCCAATATCTCCTACAATATTGATACTTTCCAAGCTGCTACAATACTGGAATGCTGCTTCCCCTATTCTGCAGGGTTGGGTATTAGTAAAGTGAACATTTTTTAAACTTGTGCATTCTTTAAATGCTTCCATTCCGAGCTCAATAAGCTCTTTGGGTAAAGTTATTTCTGACAAACTAACACATCCAGAAAATGCATTGTTTCCAATATCTGAAGTATTATCAGAAAACGTTACTGATGTCAGACTGATACAATTCTCAAATGCATAATTTGGAATTTTGCTTAATTCAGGATCAGCTTCAAAGATAACTGTTTTTAAAGCGGTACAACTGCAAAAAACACCTTTCCCAAGGACTATAGAATGGGGAATTGTTATTTCATCTAAGCTGACACATTCCTCAAATGCTGAATCCCCAATTTCTTTTACATTTCCAGGAATATTGATTGCTTTAAGTACGCTGCATCCTTTAAATGCATTCTCACCAATAGAACTTAATGTATCTGGCAAAAGAATTTCTTTTAAATTCTTACAATTTTCGAAAGTGCTCGTACCAATATGATTTAAATTAGATGGCATTGTTACTTTCTGTAATGAATAACAATTTTTAAAAACGTCATATGCAATTGTTTGCAAATTGGATGGAAGTGTTACTTCCTGCAATGAAGTACATTCTGCAAAACACCCGGATCCGACTTTTGTAACACTTTCGGAAAGGAATACGCTCTTCAAATATAGCAGATTATAGCAAAGTAAACCACCAATACCTGTAACTCCTTCATTTACTATAAGTTTCTTAATTTCTGTTCCATGATATTCAATTACAGATCCATCTTTTTTTAACACACCCTGCCCATATGCCACCACAGTTCCATCTTCAAACAATGCTGTAGAAACAGAAGAATTTCCTGACTATCTGTCTATTTCTGTCAGTGCGCAAAACAAGATTAATATTTACCCGACAAACGCTTTTTTATTTGGCACATATTGTTGTAATATTCATATTTCAGACGAATCATTGTGCCGGATCTTTCAGGATTTCGTTCAGTCACTGCCAGGAAGTCCTATGGTATATTCAAAGGAGGACTGTTTAAAGCTACTGGATCAGCTTACTTTGCCATTTTAATTTACGCCGGCAATGAGCCATATTCCGGGCAAAATTATTGTTTTTTCGCCTTTTTTCATATATAATAAATACATTATCGCTGCGAATCACTGCAAAATATGAATGTATCAGTACACTGATTCACAGCTTCCAGATTTATTAGAAATGGAGTGTTCGGATATGGAACTAAAAAACAGAACTTTATCAAATTTTGCAGAACTGGTACGCACTGGTGAATGTAAAAAATTCAGAGGGCGTTTGAAGGTAGGCGTGGATCTTGGTACTGCGAACACGGTTCTTGCAGTTGTAGATAGTACGAATCGTCCTATTGCCGGTGTCTCTGCACCCTCCCATGCAATCCGTGACGGTGTTATTGTGAATTATTACGAATCTGTTCAGCTGGTTACAAAATTAAAAGAAGAACTGGAAGAAAAGCTGGGCACGGAGCTTCTCTATGCCGCTGCTGCCATTCCTCCGGGAGTTTCAGAAGGCAGTGTGAAGAGCATTGGATATGTATTGGAAGGTGCCGGTTTCGAAGTAACCAACATTGTTGACGAACCTACTGCGGCCGCTGCTGTATTAAAGATTACCGACGGTGCAGTTGTAGATGTGGGCGGCGGCACAACCGGCATCAGCATCCTCAAGGATGGCAAGGTAATCTATACGGATGACGAGGCAACTGGGGGTAGCCATATGACGATGACAGTTGCCGGTCATTACCGGATTCCCTACGAAGAGGCAGAGGTTCTGAAGACCACTCCGGAAAAAGAGAAGGAAATTTTTCCGGTTATTAAGGCAACGGTTGAAAAAATGGCATCCATTACCGAGAAATTTCTAAAAGGCTATGAGATACCTGCAGTTTATGTGGTAGGCGGCTCTGCAAGCTTTCAGGAATTTACCAGCGTGTTTGAGAAGAAGCTGAACCTTCCAGTTTACCGGCCGGTTCATCCCCTTTTGGTCACACCGCTTGGAATCGCTTATAACTGCCAGCTTCCACAAAAAGCTCGCTGATTCTAATAACAAAAAGCTCTATCGTATTTTGATCTGTCCAAAAGTTAGATTTTTGGTGCTTCAAAATACGATAGAGCTTTTATGTTGCAAATAAGTGAATTTCAGTTTTCTAGTATGGCTCACGCCCTGCCAGGCATTCACTTTTCAGGAGACGTTTGACAATAATCTTCTCCGGATGGGCAAGGATGGCGGCATCAAACAGATCTGTTTCTGCAGAACAGGGAAAACCATGCTTCTGTCTTTATTTGCTACCCAGGCAGTTTTTTGAAGTAACTGGTTCTTGACACATGATATCCCTTGCATTATAATACGTTTAACAATTAGGTTAAATGTTAAATAAAGGGGTGTGATGAATTTTTGGGTATACAGGATACATTAAAAGCACTGGCAGATCCAATACGACGTGAGATTTTGAACTTATTGAAGAATGGGCGGCTTTCAGCCGGAGAAATATGCGCACATTTTTCAGTAACGGGAGCATCCATATCAAGACATCTGGCAATATTGAAGGAAGCTGATTTGATCCGAAACCAAAGAGAAGGAAAGTTTATTTATTATGAATTAAACACTTCCGTATTGGAAGATGTCATGCTGTGGATCACAAATTTGAAAGGAGCATCAGACGATGAAGGAAATGATAAAAAAATATAGAGGTTCATTAATCAGCTCTATACTGGTAATTTTTGTAGGAGTCCTGGTCGGTTTTACGAGTACACACGGTAAATGGATAAATGTATTTTTTGTAGTAACGCACTGTATATTTGTAGCAATCATATTTTATGATAACAGAAGCCGACAACAGAGTCCAAAAGTTATAGGAATGACTA
>ENA-OQLI01000520-OQLI01000520.1-human-gut-metagenome-genome-assembly--contig:-NODE-520-length-45324-cov-8.232272_pt1 | contig 45324 bp, 40 predicted proteins | sample MGYA00242805_ERZ504812 | MGnify/ENA primary metagenome ERZ504812 (study PRJEB26092, sample SAMD00036430) | human gut metagenome | host: Homo sapiens | study: EMG produced TPA metagenomics assembly of... | reverse complement strand
CGTGTCTCAGTCCCAATGTGGCCGGTCACCCTCTCAGGTCGGCTACTGATCGTCGCCTTGGTAAGCCGTTACCTTACCAACTAGCTAATCAGACGCGGGTCCATCTCATACCACCGGAGTTTTTACCACCGCTTCATGCGAAGCTGGGGTCTTATGCGGTATTAGCAGTCATTTCTAACTGTTATCCCCCTGTATGAGGCAGGTTACCCACGCGTTACTCACCCGTCCGCCGCTCAGTCACAAAAATCGTCATTCCGAAGAAATCCAATTTAAGCGCTTCGCTCGACTTGCATGTGTTAGGCACGCCGCCAGCGTTCATCCTGAGCCAGGATCAAACTCTCGTTAAATATAATTTGCTTTGCATCTTCGATGCTTAGCAAATTAATTGTTCCTCAGCTTCGCTGATGGAACTTCCTTTCAGTTTAATCTCGGTCCAAGAAAAACTACTCGCTTTTCCTATCCCGTTACTTACTGTTTTTGGGTCGGCATCTTTCGATGCCTTTCTCTGAATTATTCTTCTCAAAAGAATCTTCAGGGTCGTTGTCTATTATTTAGTTATCAAAGTTCTTGGTGTTTTGCTGTCTCTCAACGAGTCAGCTTAGCTATAATAGCACTTCCTGTAGGCTTTTGTCAAGAAGTTTTTTCATAAAAAAAATTGATTTTTTTAAATCAATTTTTTCAGCACTACATCTGTGCTACTCACCTTATTTCTCTACTATATATAGGAAACAAGGTTAAGCGGAGAAGGAGGGATTTGAACCCTCGCGCCGCTATTAACGACCTACTCCCTTTCCAGGGGAGCCCCTTCGGCCAGCTTGGGTACTTCTCCAAAATTCTGCTCGAAAAGCAATTCTTTTTCTAAAGCGGAGAGGGTGGGATTCGAACCCACGCGCCCTTGCGGACAAACGGTTTTCAAGACCGCCTCGTTATGACCACTTCGATACCTCTCCACGTCTTTGGTTCTCGTCTCTTCTCTCAGCGACATGTGATATTGTATCACACAAAAATTTCAGCGTCAACAATTATTTCCCAATATTTTCAATTTTTGCTCCTCTATTTGCCATTATTCCCGCTATCCATCCCGATGCCGCAAAAAAACCTTCGCAATCTCCAGATCCTCCGGCGTCGTAATCTTTATATTCCGATAGGAGCCTTCGTATAGCTTTACAGGTATGTCCATGGTCTGCTCCACTGCCATAGCATCATCTGTCACCTCTATAGAGTCTTCCCGCATCAGCCTGGAATATGCCTCGACGATCAGAGATGTTTCAAAGACCTGCGGAGTCTGTACCGTCCATACGTGATTCCGGTTTGGCGTCTCCTTCGCAAACCCGTCTTCGTCCGCCAGCTTTACTGTATCTTTGCTTGGCATCCCAGCCACACACGCCCGGTATTTTTCCACAGTTTTATATCCTCGCTGCAGAATTTCCTCATCCACAAACATACGGGCCCCGTCATGGATAAAGGTATAACCCGCCAGCGCCTCCTCGCCGAGAGTTCCGCTGTTTAAAACCTTAAGCCCCATCCAGACAGAATCGTACCGTTCTTTTCCTCCTGGTACAATGGCTTTTACCTTCCCGAAATAATATTTCCGCACGATTTCTTTATATACGTAATCTTCCTGCCCCGGCCCGACTACCAGGATGATATCATCTATCACCTCAGAATCCTCAAAAGCCTGCAGTGTATAGTAAATCAGCGGATGACGGTCCAGTTCAATATACTGTTTCTGTACGGAAGCGCCCATGCGTTTCCCCTGGCCTGCCGCCAGCACGATAGCGGTACAGTGCTTTTTCTCCATCTGTCTGTTTTCCATCTGCCCTCTACCTTTCTCCCAGCTTCAGATTCGGAACCGCATTCAGATCCCAGCCGCTCCTTACGCCGTTCCTATATTCATAGTAAGCCGCCACGCCAATCATTGCCGCATTATCTGTACAATAAACCGGCGACGGATAATAAAATTTCACGCCGCGCTCCTCACAGGCTTCTTTCATTGCCTGACGCAGCGAAGAATTAGAGGCCACGCCCCCCGCAATAGCGAACTGATCTACCTGATACTCTTCTACGGCATGCATCGCATTTGCCACCAGCACATCAGTCACTGCCTTCTGGAAGGAAGCCGCCACGTCCGCCTGGCTGTAGCTTTCTCCCTTCATCTGGCAGCCGTTGATATAATTCAGGACTGCCGATTTCAAACCGCTGAAGCTGAAATCATAAGGGGCATCCTCCACATGCGCCCGCGGAAACGTAATGGCATCCGGATTTCCCTCCTTTGCCACTTTGTCAATCTTCGGTCCGCCCGGGTAGCCCAGTCCGATCGCCCGTGCCACCTTATCAAAAGCTTCCCCCGCAGCGTCATCTCTGGTTTTTCCGATAATATCAAATTTCCCGTAATCCTTTACCCTCACCAGATGGGTATGTCCACCGGACACCACCAGGGAGAAAAACGGTGGTTCCAGGTCTTCATGCTCAATAAAATTGGCCGCAATGTGCCCCTCAATGTGATGTACGCCGATCAGCGGCTTTTTTGCCGCATAGGCAATGGCCTTCGCTTCTGCCACGCCTACCAGCAGGGCTCCTACCAGCCCGGGGCCATAAGTCACGCCAACAGCTGTAATATCCTGCAGCGTCACCCCGGCTTCATCCAATGCCGCCTGGATCACCTGATTTATTTTTTCTATATGCTTCCGGGATGCGATCTCCGGCACTACCCCGCCATACAGCGTATGCAGCGCGATCTGAGAAGAGATTACATTGGAAAGCACCTCTCTTCCGTTTTTTACCACAGCTGCTGCCGTCTCATCGCAGGAGCTTTCAATCGCAAGGATCAAAACATCTTTTTCCTGGCTCATATTTCTTCCTTTCCTTCTCCATCTGTCAATCTTCAAATACAAGCTCTGCCGTGCGCCGGTCCTTTGCGGCAATGGCTCTCGGGAATATCTCCCGCACGTCATCCATGTATTCTTCCGGCCTGGTCAGTGACGGGCTGTAATGTGTCAGCCACAGTTCTCCCACATCTGCTTCCTTTGCCAAACTTGCCGCCTCATAAAACGTCATGTGCTTATATTCCTTCGCCTTCTTCTGCTTATCCTTCTCTCCATACATACCCTCACAGATAAACAGATCCGATCCTTTCGCATTGTTCCGGATGGAATCCGTTGGTCTTGTATCTGTACAGTAGGTCAGTTTGATTCCTTTTCTCTGCGGTCCAAGCACCATATCGGGCGTGTAGGTCTGTCCCTCCGCTTCCACGGTTTCTCCCTTTTGCAGCACGCCCCAGTACCGCTGCGGAATCTGCGCCGCCGTCGCGCGCTCCACGTCAAACTTGCCGGCCCGGTCCACCTCCATGGTATAACCGTAGCACAGCACGTTGTGGTTCACCCGAAACGCCTTTAGCCGGTAGCCATTCATCTCGAATGTCTGCTCCGGCTCTGTGATCTCTACATATTTAATTGGAAAAGGGAGCTCCGGCGCGATTACCCGCAGCGCATTTACCACACGCTCCAGCCCTCTTGGGCCGACCAGCGTCAACGGCTCGGTACGGTCTGCGTTTCCCATCGTTAAAAGAAGCCCCGGCAATCCGCTGATATGGTCGCCGTGGTAATGGGTAAAGCAGATCACGTCGATCGGTTTAAAGCTCCATCCTTTTTCTTTGATGGCGATCTGCGTCCCTTCCCCGCAGTCGATCAAAAGACTGCTGCCGTTATACCGGACCATCAGGGCCGTCAGCCACCGGTAGGGAAGCGGCATCATGCCGCCTGTCCCAAGTAAACATACATCTAACATTCTTTCTTCAATCCTCTATCTGAATCCGGAATCCGGACACCAGTTCATCATAGCAGTCCTCACAGAGATCGAAGTGATCTACCTGATTGTCCTTTCTCGAATGATATCCCCAGCGCTTTTCCACTTCCAGTACATCCTCCTGGGGAACCCCTCCGCAAACCAGTATCTCTTTTCCGCATTTATTACAAATGATTTTCTCAAGTTCCTCTGTCTTTTTCAGCTTTGTACAATATTGGCGCATACTATTCCTCCTGTGAATCCATGTCACTCGTCTTTCGTCTGCTACGCCTACATTATATCCTTGTGGCAGCCGTCTGCCTAGTGGAAACTGCTGTCACCTCTGCCAGCTATCTTCCAAGCCCGCGGCTCATCAGCACCGCATCCTCTTTTGGATCCGTATAATATGCCTTTCGCAGGCCGTCCTCGGTAAAGCCTTTATCTTTATAAAAGGAGATTGCATCCAGATTACTCTCCCGCACCTCCAACAGCAGCCTTCCGATTTTCTGCTCTTCACAGATATTTTCCAGCTCCAGCAGCATATGGCCGGCAACCCCCTGCCGCCTCTTCTCCTGTTTCACGGCAATCCGAGCAATCTCGCCTTCGCCTTCCACCAGATATACAATCAGATAGCCGATCAGTTCGCCGTCTTTTCTGGCCGTGATCATAACAGAAGTCTTCTGCTCCCAGGTTTCCGTCAAGGCCTTTTCGCTCCATGCATCCGGAAAGATTTCCGCCTCCATCTGCCCGATCTTTGCTAAATCTTCCATTCCTGCCCGGCCAATCTCCAGGGTATTCATCTCTTCGATATCCCGGATCAGAGCGTCCACCGCTTCTTCCTTAGTCGCCCAGCTGGTGCAGAAACGCACCGCACTGTGCGCCTCATCCACTGCCTCCCAGAACCCGAAAGTATACTTCCCTTTCAGCTGTTCCAGCTGTGAATTTGGCAGAATCGGGAACTGTTGATTGGTATAGGAATCATAACGGAGCGGATACCCCTTTTTCAAAAAGGCTGTTTTCAGCTTCATTGCCAGCCGGTCTGCATGATCAGCAACCTGAAAATACAGTCCGTCAGTAAATAAAGTTTCAAACTGGATGCCAAGAAGCCGTCCCTTGGCCAGCATCCCACCATTCTGCTTGATCAGATAGCGGAAATCCTTTTTCAGCGCAGGGTTTGTGATCACGACAGCCTCTCCAAACAAGGCTCCCACCTTAGTCCCTCCAATATAGAAAACATCGGTATAGGCCGCCACATCCGCAAGCGTCAGATCAGAAGCCGGTGACATCAGACCATATCCCAGCCTTGCCCCGTCCAGGAATAAGGGAAGCTCCAGTTCCCGGCAGGTATCATAAAGAGATTTCAATTCCTCTTTTGTATACAGTGTTCCATTTTCCGTAGGATGAGAAATGTAGACCATTCCCGGCTGCACCACATGTTCGTGATCCGCATCATTCCAGTGATCCTCATACGCTTTCCTCACCTGGCAGGCGCGGATTTTTCCATCATCACTGGGAAGAGCCAGCACCTTGTGTCCAGTGGCTTCTACTGCTCCCGTCTCATGGACATTGATATGTCCCGTACCAGCCGACAGTACTCCCTGATGGGGACGTAAGACCGCACTGATCACCGTGAAATTAGTCTGGGTTCCTCCCACCAGAAAATGCACATCCGCCTCCGGCGCCTGAGCCGCTTTCCTGATCAGCTCCCTTGCATGTTCACAGTAGGGATCCTCTCCGTACCCCACTGTCTGCTCCAGATTTGTCTCTATCAGCTTTTCCAGAATCAAAGGGTGTGCCCCTTCTGCATAATCACATTGAAACCGAATCACGTTCCATCCGCTCCTTTCTCTCTCTTTCCGCCTGGGACATACGCAGGTAATCCGGCTTATGCTCCGCCGCCGTCTCAGTCTTTCCCTGTTGATAATAAAGCAGGGCAAGTGCTCCCACCGACGCTGCCCGCTGGCGGTTCATGTTTGCCGGGGCAAAGGAAATCCTGCACCCCTTCATGAGCCGCTCCTCCAGCACCTCTCTAAATACCGGCACACCATCTCCCAGGAATGTCACTTGTTCTCCGTATTTCTTTAACCTTTCTCCCAGCTCTTCGATACCGACCGCCATCTGATCCTCCAGAACAGTCAGATGTATTCCGTCCTCAAACCGGTAGATTCCTGTATAGACCTGACTCCTTCTGGCATCCATGATCGGGCAGACAATACCGTCCGTGCCGCACAGATTGTAGGCCAGCCCCTCCAGCGTAGGCACCGGAATCAGCGGCTTGTCAAGCGCCAGCCCCAGTCCTTTTGCCGTGGCCGATCCGATCCGAAGCCCGGTAAAGGACCCCGGTCCTGCCGCCACTGCGATGGCATCGATACTGTCCAGCGAAAGCTCTGTCATCTTCACCACCTCATCCAGCATCGGCAGAAGCGTCTGAGAATGGGTCTTTTTATAATTCACCGTATATTCTGCAATCGTCTGTGCATCTTTTCCATCCAAAGCTCCATCCACAACGGCCACACTGGCCACCAGCCCGGAACTTTCAAGTGCTAATATTCGCATATACTGATCCTCCGATAATCAAATCCTTTTTGCAGGTCCTTTTCAATCTTTACTTCCGTATAATGTTCCGGAAGGATCTCTCTGATCAGATCTGCCCATTCGATCAGGCAAACGCCTTCTCCATAAATATAATCCTCATATCCGATCTCTTCCATCTCTTCTACATCTCCGATCCGGTAGACATCAAAATGATAGAAGGGCAGACGCCCTTCCTCATATACCTGCACGATCGTAAATGTGGGGCTGCTGACCGCCTCTTCGATACCAAGGCCCGCCGCCAGTCCTTTGGTAAATACTGTCTTTCCTACCCCTAAGTCCCCCACAAGCGTGTACACCTGGCCCGCCTTTGCCTCGGCGCCCAGCCTCCTGCCAAGCTCGTAAGTTTCTTTTTCCTGATATGTCTCTATTACCATCGTTTTCCTCTCTATTTCTTTACAAATCCCCGCCGGATCTTGACCGCTGACGGAGGCATATGCTTCCTTATCAGTTCCACCACGGCTTCCTTTTGCTCTCCCATCTGATGGACCGGAAGGATCACTGCTCTTTTCTGACCGTCGTAAATGATCAGATTTTTCTTTGTGGAAGCAGCCTTCTTAAACATATCCCAGGGCGCTTTTCCGCTGTCATAGGAAGTCGTTGTTTCAATGCCTTCTTCGTCAAATTTGTAGTCCACTTCCACCCCGAGGCGCTTGGAATTTTCCATCTGCTTTGCTACCTTTTTCCGGATAAACACCGGAAACACACCGAGAAGCAGCACCGCAAATACTATAAACAACAGCATCATCAGATAGTCTCCACGCAGGAAAAACGCAATCGTGCATCCCACATTCAGCGCTCCAAGTCCCAAAGTCATCATACCTGCCGACCCGGAATAAATATGATAAAACATAAAATCCGTCATGGAATCCACGTCCATTTTCACCTTTATCTCTATCGGCATCTTAGGCCTCCTTCCCCGCAGGGTTCAGTCCCGCATACTGTCTCGCCAGTGTCTGCATTCTGTCAAACTGCTGCTCCATCTCCTCTACCAGTCTAAACTGGGTACGGGCCCTCACCAGATTGTGCTCCGGATAGGCCGTCTTAAAATAAGTATCTCCCTGCAGATAATCTGTCAAAAAACGCATACCACATTCCAGAGTCATCAGTCTGGCTCCCCATGGAAGGCTTTCGATCTCCGCCGGGGTCAGCACTTCCCCTGTCGCCTCCAGATACCCCTTTAGATATGCCTCGTAGAGTTCCATGTCAAAATGTACCAGATCCAGATTTTTCTCATCCTCCGCTCCGGTAGTAGCGCCCGACCGGATGGAATCTCCGAAATCATTGGCCGCAAGCCCCGGCATGATGGTATCCAGATCAATAATGCACAGGCCTTTTCCGGTCTGACTGTCAAACAGAATATTATTCAATTTCGTATCGTTATGGGTCACCCGCAGCGGAAGCTCTCCTGACTCCTGCTGACGCACCAGTACACCACAATCCTCTTTCCTTTCCAGCACAAAGTCAATCTCCGGCTTACAGGTGGAGCTTCTGTCCTTCAGATCTCTATCCACGGCCACTTCAAATGCCTCAAACCTTTTGGCCGTATGATGGAAATCCGGAATTGTCTCTTTTAAACTGGACGCAGGATAATCGATCAGCTGCTTCAGGAAATGTCCGAAGCTGCTGCCCGCCTGGTAAAGCTGCTCCGGATTTTCCGCCATCTGATAGCACTCCGAATCCGGAATGAAATTATAGCAGCGCCAGGGTTCTCCCTCGCTGTCCTCGAAATAGTTTACCCCGCTCTTAGTCTTGATATAAGACAGTGTCTCCCGGTCCGGGTCTCCGCCGTCTTTCCGGATCACGCCCCGCATGTATTCTGTCACTCCGAAAATATTCTCCATGACCCCGGCAGGATCCTTAAATACATTGCTGTTCACCCGCTGCAGTACATAGGCAAGCTCGTCTTCCCCGTCTGCCATCGGCATATACACTGCATAGGTCTCATTAATATGGCCAGCCCCAAAAGGCTTCACATAACTGCATCTGGGGCCGAACCCAAAGGCGTAAATCGCATCCTCCAGATTCCGGTCACTGACGCCATCAATTTTCCGTCTGGTAGAGAATATCACTTCTCCGGCCTCTACCTTCCGCTTGGAGGCGATGGTACAGTTGGACTTCACCACGCTCCCCAGGCCGATATGTGCACCGCTTGCAATATAGGAATCATGATCCACTACCGCTCCGCTGTTGATCAGCACGCCGTGCTCCACTACCGTATGAGTATTGACTACCGCCCTCTGCAGCACAAAGCTCCCCTGCCCGATCACCGCACTTGGGCTTACCACGGCTGACGGATGGATCAGCGCCGGCACCTGATAACCAGCCTCCATAAGCTTCTCCGTCCAGTACAGACGCATTCCATTATCTCCAAGAGCCGCCACAGCCGCCTCATAGGAGTCAAGAAAATCCCTGTAATCACAGCATTTTCCCACAACAAGCGGATCCTTTACCGCATCATCCAGAAAGGATACCTTCTCATATCCAAGCTGCATGGCTGTCTCCTGGATCATATGTCCAAAACCGCCCGCGCCTAAAATCAATAAACTTTTCATTTGTTTTTCCTCAATTCATATTTCTGATTACAGCCATTATACCAACTGGCGGCAAAAAAAACAACAAAAGAAGACCTAATTGGGGACGGGGGATTTTCAGAAATCCCCCGTCCCCAATTTAACGCTTTAAATTATAAAAGGAGCCGCAGCTTGCGCCACGACTCCTTTTGCATCCGCAACCAGCGGATTAATGATTCATTTTAAAGACCGGACTGATCTTTTTATAGATCAGGAATACGATCAGGGATACCAACACGCCTTTAAGCAGATTAAACGGCGCTACCGCAAACAGCACGAAGGTGGTCAGACTGTCGATGGCTGAATTGACCGCTGTCCCCATCTGCACCAGCCCGTCGATCGGCATGCCAAATGCTACCGCATAGGTCGGCAGAAGGACAAAGGCGTTTAACAGACAGCCCACAGCCGTCATGAATACGGTTCCGGCTGCCATACCGACAATGGCTCCGGTCCGCGTCTTTTTAAACTTATAGATCAGCGCCGCCGGAACCACCAGGGAACATCCGATCAGGAAATTGGCGATTTCTCCTACGCCTGCTGTCGCAGTTCCGTTAATAGCAAAATTTAATAATATCTTTAAAAACTCAATAGCCACTCCCGCTGCCGGTCCCATAGCAAAACAGCCAACCAGCACCGGAACTTCGCTGAAATCAATCTCATAAAACGCCGGAGCAAACGGCAGCGGGATCTCAAACAGCATCAGCACCACCGCAATAGCGGACAGCATGCCCACCTGGGCCATCGTTCTGACTTTGCTCCTGGATCCTGCATTTACACTGTGCATTACTTCTGTACTCATGTTTCTTTCTCTCCTTTTTTGCAAAAATTTGTTTGTCAGAAAGAAAATCTTCCAAGAACTATGCAACGGACCGGCAAAAAACCCCGATACTAAAAAGTACCGGGGTCATAAAATCTGCTTACTTCCAATCACACAACTCTTCTCTCATCCAGACTGTACTGTCGGTTCCGGAATCTCACCGGATCAGCCAGTGTTAAAAATAACACCGGGTCGCGGACTCTACCGCCGGTTGGGACTTTCACCCGACCCCGAAGAATTTCTTTTTTCTACCGTATTTATTATATGCCATTCCATATACTAATGCAAGACTTGTTTTACAATTATTTTATCGAACATATGTTTGCTTTTTATACGATTCTATATTATAATACTACCAACAAGGAGGGATGTTATGAGCACGCCGCATATTTATATCGCCATTGACCTTAAAAGCTTCTACGCTTCCGTAGAATGTGTGGAGCGAGGACTGGATCCTCTGACTACCAACCTGGTGGTAGCCGATCCTTCCCGCACGGACAAAACTATCTGTCTGGCCGTCTCACCCGCCCTGAAAAAATATGGCCTGTCCGGCCGCAGCCGCCTGTTTGAAGTCCGCAAGGTTTTATCTGATATCGAAAAACGTACGGGAAATCCAGTCCCCTATATCATAGCGCCGCCCCGCATGGCTCTCTACATGGAATATTCCGGCCGGATCTATTCCATTTACCTGAAGTACGTCAGCGCTGATGACATCCATGTCTACTCCATCGACGAGTGCTTTCTGGATATCAGCGATTATCTTGCCCTTTATGATACTGACGCCCGTTCCCTGACCAAGGCCATTCTCCAGGATGTACAGAAATCCACCGGCATCACCGGAACTGCCGGGATCGGCACCAACCTTTACCTGTGCAAGATTGCCATGGATATCATGGCGAAACACACGGATCCCGACGAAGACGGTGTCCGCATCGGAGAGCTGGATGAGGAATCCTATAAATACCTGCTCTGGGATCACCGTCCCATCACCGATTTCTGGCGCATGGGACCAGGCACTGCAAAGGCTCTGGAAAAGCGCCAGATCTTTACTATGGGAGACCTGGCCCGGGCTTCGCTCGACCAGGAAGAGTGGCTTTACAAAACCTTCGGGATCGACGCCGAGCTTCTCATTGACCACGCCTGGGGACTGGAACCCTGCACCATGGCCGACATTAAGCACTACCGCCCGGAAACGAATTCCCTTGGCAGTGGCCAGGTACTGCCCTTTGCCTACCCTTATGACAAAGCCCGGATCATTGTCCGGGAGATGACGGAAGAATTGATTCTGAGCCTGACTGCCCAGGATCTGGCCACGGACTCTGTCACCCTGCATATCGGCTATGACCGCTCCGGCCTGGACCGCCCCAGGTCTAAGGCTGTTCCGGCGTCCTCGGCCATCCACATTGACCACTATGGCCGCGCCGTTCCCAGGCCTGCTCACGGCACCGCCAGACTGGAAAGTCCCACTTCCAGCGCCAGCCAGATCCTTCCTGCTGTCCTCTTGCTCTTTGATCGGATCGTGGATCCAGGGCTTCCCGTCCGCCGCGTAACAGTCACGGCCAACCGAGTGGTAAGCGATGCCTATACACAGTTTGACCTCTTTTCGGATCCTGCAAAACAGGAAAAAGAAAAAAGGCTCCAGCGAACCATGCTGGAGATCAAGAAAAAATATGGAAAAAATGCAATTCTGAAAGGAACCAGCCTGCTGGAAGGCGCCACCACCATCGAACGCAACGGCCAGATCGGCGGACACCGCGCCTAAGGAAAGGCTCTTTGTTGCTATTTTGATACTATAGAAAGAAGGAAAGGATATGAAACCGCTCCGCACAAAAGCCGCCCGGATCTACGGCGACATCATCGAAAAATCCCGCCCGGAAGACGAGGATTCCCGCATTCGCCATCCCCGGATGCCCATCCCGGACCGGGCCAAGATCTTTGCGCCTTTTGCCGCCCTGACCGGCTACGAAAAGGTCATCGATCAAAAATCTGCCGAAGCACTTCTGGTTTCCCGCCCCATCCTGGCCGAAGACAAACTGGAGGCGCTGTCTGAAATGCTGGGACAACTTCAAAAAGGCCAGACGGTACAGGTGGCCTTTTTCCGGCAGGAAACCTCCGGAGAAGCCGAGTACACCTCCGCAGGCTCCCCTTCCTTAGGCGTCTTTTGCACACAGATCGGGGCCGTCTCCCGCATCGACACAGACAGCCAGCTGCTCACAATAGAAGGGACGGAAATCCCATTTCGGGATATTCTGGAACTTATTCCTGTCCCTCGGCCAGTTTAATTGCTATTTTTCGCAGTTTCCATGTGAAAAGTTTTATTTTTTCCTACCCTGTGATCAGCTTAAAGAGCGCAATGAGAACGGAAAATACCGCAACGCCTTTTTTCAATGGTTCCGGCTTTAAAACCGCTGCATTTTTGCTGCCTGCCCACACTCCAATGCCGTGGCTTACCATCGACACCAAAAGCAGCACCGCCATCTCCTTCGGATCACACTGAAGACTGTAGCCGATGCAGGAAGGGATCGCAATAAATATGGAGTTAAACAGCGCTATCCCCACTGCAGTCTTTACCGGTACGCCAAGGACGACCAGAAGCGGCATTACCAGAATGGGTCCGCCCGCCCCGGAAAGTGCACAGAGAGCTCCTGTCACCGCGCCAAAGACTATGCTAAGGCCCAGCGGCAAAGGTTTTCTCGCTTCCTGTTTCTTCTCAGCTGGCTCTTTCCGGAGCAATATGGAAATCCCGGAAGCCAGCACAACCAGATAAAGGATCCTTTTTACAATCGCTTCATCAATCATAAGATTACGGCGAACCCCCATCACTGCTCCTATGAGACTTCCGGCACTGATCACAAGCGCAAGCTTAAGATCCAGATTCTTCGCTTTATAATAATTATAGGCTCCCAGCACGCCGGAGATCAAAAACGCAAAAAAGCTAAGCGCCATGCCCTGCGCCGCCGGCATCCCCAGGAATCCCGAATACAGCATGGGCAGGAGAAATCCGGCGATCCCCGTCAGCCCGATCATTCCTCCCACCAACAGATTGGCGATGATGATTATGATATACACCGTCATTTCCTTAAGCCATCCTTTCCTGTTCCCGGAGGCGGCACACTTCCTGGTAAATTCTTTGCTCATCCATCGTCAGGATCTCATAGTCTTTCATGAGCACCTTCCCGGCACAGATGGAATCCCTGACATCCCCGGCATTTACACTCTCCAGGATCGTGTTGGCAATCTGTCCGTAGGCCGCAAGATAAATCCTGTTTTTATCCAATCCGATGATATCTGCCCTGGCCCCCGGCCGTATCGCCCCGTCCAGGCCGGCGCTTCCCCCCAGGCAGACCTGTCCGCCTTCCGTGGCCATTTTCAGGATTGTCTTTGCCGGCATAACGGCAGGCTCCGCAAGCGGCACGCCAAAGGTCAGGTTCATGACAGAACGGAAAATCTTCATCTCATTAAAAAGGCTTAAACCTCCGTGAGCCGCGCCGTCCGTTCCCAGACCGATCACAAGCCCCCGTTTCAAAAGCTCCGGCGTATGTGGAGCCGCTTTCCCGCAGTTGCTGAACGGGCAATGGCAGATTTTCACCTTACGGTCCTTCAGGATCTCTATCTCCTGTTCCGAAAGGAGAAGGCTGTGGGCTCCCAGGAAATGTTCTCCCAGCACACCCAGACTTTCCAGATACTCATAAGGCCGAAGCTGTTTCCTTTCCATGTAGAAATTAATCTCCCCCGGATACTCGTTCATATGCGCCTGGAGCATGGTCTGTTTTTCCTTTGCCCGCTCCGCCGCCCGAAGGATCAGCTCCTCGGAGCAGGAAATCAGAGACCGCAGAGAATAGTAAACCTTCAGATTTCCCAATCCGTGGAAGCCTTCATAAAGTTCATCGGTCTTCTGGACCGCAGTTCTGGCATCCATAGCGATCGACTCCGGCAGTCCTGCCTGATCCATGGTAGAATAGGAAAGCGCCCCTCTAAGCCCGCTCCCGGCATACACTTTTGCCGCTTCCTCCATAAAATAGCTGCCCGCGTCGATAAATCCGGTGGTCCCGGCATGGATCATCTCCACCGCTGCCGCCTGCGCGCTCAGCCGCATTTTCTCTGGCGTCAGTGTACTCTCATAGGGCAGCATGATCCGGGTCCAGATCATAGGCATCTCGTCCAGTACCTGTCCCCGCAGAAGCTGCTGCCCGGTATGCATATGGCTGTCCACCAGTCCCGGCATATAGATGCAGCCGCTCCCGTCCAGTTCTTCCTTCCATTGGTAGCGCTCTTCCAATTCCGCAGCCGTGCCGACCGCTTCAATTTTCCCATCACTGATCAGGATACTTTTCCCCTCTGTCAGTTCAAACGTTTCATTCAGATAATCACTGTTTCTGATCAAAAGATCTGCTTGATGTTTCATTTGCTTCTCCTTCTAAATAGCATTGGTCAAAGACAGCACAACCTGCGCGATTGCCGCAGATCCCAGGAAGGTTCCGGTCATGACCAGCACACCTACGATAATCATTTTCCAGCCCTGTTTTACAAAGGACTTGATCTGATCTCCGATGGAAATGCCCGCATAAGCGCCTACCAGCGTCAGCGGCGCCGTAAAGTTAATGCCGTTTGCCGCAGCGATCACAAACTCCCTGGCAAGGCAGATCGGACTGGCTGCCAAAAGTCCGATGATAGAGCAGTATGCCACGATCGGCAGTTTCAAAGGCAGTATTTTACTCACAACTACCGCTGCCGCCGAAATCCCCAGCAGCACCAGGATCCCCGGCAGGGAATCCATAAATCCCACATCAAATCCGATAAAATTCGCAAGGGCAATGCCAAGCCCTGAAATCACCAGTAAAATTCCCCACTCTGCGTACCGCATCTACTGTACCTTCCTTTCTTCTGTCACATCCGTTCCCATATTTTCCTGCTTTTCCAGTCTCTGCCGCTCCAGCACTTCACTCGGCTCCCGTCTGAGCTTTGCGATCGGCGGCTCCAAAAGCTGATACAGCTTCTTCGTCAATGGGATCCCAACAAAGATCGCCACATAAATCCCCGTAATACCAGAAATGGTCTCGCTGGTGCTTGCAAGGGCCGACAGTTCCGCCGCCATATCCGGATAGATCAGCGCCAGACTCGCCGTCGCACTGGCCATCAGGATGCCCGCTCCCACACCGGAGGCCATACCAAGGGCATAGGGATGGAACAGATTCAGAGAGGCTACGATGGTAGTAAGGAAGCTAAAGAAGATTGTTCCCACCATGCCGCCTACCACGTAAATAGAAAGGCTTCCTCTTGTCTCCGGCGAATCCGGGCCAAACATATCCGTGATCAGCGCCAGGTTGGACTCCCGGTTGATAGAATGGGTCGCGCCGATAGCTTCTCTTTTTAATCCCAGGAGAAGAGCAAACGGCATGGCCAAAAAGATCGTCCCCAGATTTCCGATCTCCTGCAGGATCAGCGCCGGTCCCGCAGACAAGATCACTTCAATGCTCGCTCCTGCGTTGATGCCAAGCTTTGCAATAAACGGGCAGATTGCTACGATCACCAATTTCGACGCCGCTTTGACTTCTCTTTTATCAAATATTTTCAGAACCTCCGGCCCCGAAAGCACTCCCATGATCAGGGAATAAAAAATAGGGAACAAAATCAGCGTCCCCGGTCCCAGCGGCACCTGAATCTGTCCGATGGAATCTGCGATCACGATAAATACAAAAGCCAGGATGAAAATCTTATACTCTGCTTTCAGCCTGGCCATCGTGGATGGATAAACATAGGTTTCCTTTTTCATCTCTCTTCTCCTTCTCCTTCGTCTTCTCATTCGTTTTTTCGTGATTTGTCACATACCAACGCATTATATAAAAACAGACACAGGAAAAAAAGGACAAATGAGCTATTTTTGTTGTATACTGTAAAAAAGAGGGGAAATCTGCTATGACATTATCTGAACTGCTTATCAAGGTGCCGGAACTGGAAAATTATCTCCGCTATATGCCGGAAGAACTGAAAACCCGCTGTACCATCAAGACCTATCCACCAAAGACGATCATCCATCAAAAAGACGCCGAGCTTGATTACTTCGGTATCGTCTGCGAAGGCTATCACCGGGTTATCAATGAATTTGAAAATGGAAATGTATTCATGATCGAAAGAAATGATCCTATAGATTTCGTGGGCGAGGTGGCGATCCTTGCCGGGAAGCCGCGCACCTCCGTCACGATTGAGACAACGACGGACTGCACCGTCCTGTATTTTTCCAGAAAAGATTTTGAAGACTGGATTGAAAAAGATATTCACTTCCTGCGCCTGGTCTCCCAGAAAGTGGCATATAAGCTGTACCGCTCCTCCTACAACCGGGGCAACCGGCTGTTCTACCCGCCCCAGCACCTGCTCCTTCTCTACTTTCTCCAGTACATTGAGGAGTATCATTCCTGCGTCATCCGCCGGACCAGAGAGGAGATTCACGAGGAGACCGGCATCTCCGTAAAGACTCTAAACCGCACCATCCGGAAGCTGAAGGAAAGCGGCATGGTGGGGATCACCAAGGGGAAGGTGACCATGGACGAGGCCCAGCAGAAAATGGCTAGGGAATATGTGCAGGAGGGGCGGGAATAGGCGGGCTGAGGAAAGTCGGAGACAAGCGGTAAAGAATTTCTTCTTACCGGATACATTCCTGTTCCAATTTTATTCCCCATTCCATCATAAGCTGCAGCGTTTCCAGATACGGGGCCCCATCGCTTTCCGCCTGTTCCATTAACCTTTTCAATCTCCTTTTATCATTTTCCGTCAACGGTCTGGAAAACTCCCGGTACATGCTTAATTCTTCCAAGCCCATGTGATAGGGAAGAAATGAAATTCCTGTCTTCCTGCACAGATCTTTATAAATTTCAAATCCTCCCACGTCAATATCTCCAAAATGGAGATATTGGATTTCCGGCATCTCCCGGTATATCTTCTCCAGAAGAGTTCTTCTCACCCGGTTATGATATCCCCCCAGATAGATGATCAAAGCGTCTTTTTCCTCCCATCGGAAGAACGTGGTCAGATTTTCAATGGTGATCACCTTTTTCGTACGTTCCGTCCCGGAGATCCGGATGTCTGACAAGTCCTCCCCCGAAATGCCGATTCCCTGCCTCACAGCCGAAAGTTTCAGACAGGCATTTTCATCGTTTCCAAAATCCACTACGCCCTCGCCTTTCAGATATATGTAGTTCGGCGTATGGTAGATTCCGTACTCCGCCAGAATGTCTTCCGTCTCCATTCCTTTGAACTCTTCGGAAAATGTCCGGAAAATCTTTCCCAGCTTTCCTTCTAATTTTTCCAGAGCTTTGCTGTCCGCAAACTCACGGATGGAAAATTCCCTCTGATAGCTTTCCTTCTCATTTTCTTCTATTGCTGTCACTGCCTGCAAAAGACGTTCCGTATCCTCTGGACATGCAAGATCAATAAACTCCTTCACCGGCCGGTTCTTTAAAAGCCGCTCCTCCAGCCATGCAAGGAAACATTCTGCTACGGGCGTACTGCATGTTTCCCTGGCAGACCGGATGATTTCCAGCTGTTCGCAGATGAGCCGGGACAATGGCTTTCGTCTCAGATACTGATAAATCTCCGGCACTTTCTGCGCATCTAAAATCAGACGTTCAATGATATGCCCTTCTTTTCCGGATTTCCAGGCAATCTCAAGCCAGCCCTTCTCTTCCATTTCATGTGCCCAGGCATGAATGCTTTCATAAGAAAGAGAGCTTTCGTCAAAATATTCCGGCAGTGATGACTTTGTAAACCGAAAACTGATATGCACCGCCACCTTGTTGTCGCCGCGAAAGAGGCTGCTTTTTTCATATGAGTCCAGAAGAACGTTCAGGATCCTGGTTTCAAAACGCGCCATTATAATACTCCTCCACATAGCTTACCTTTTCATCCGTCATCACCAGCAGAGTTTCCTCCATGGCAGGGCTGATGTACTGGATCTTATCCGGCGGCGCCGCAATAATGATCTGCAGCGGAAGGCGCCGCAGAAACTCCAGTACTCCGCCGATTCTCTCGTCATCCATATTGTTAAACGCCTCATCAAACATAACCAGGCCGGCCGCCTCTCCTCCGATATTATTTCCATACAGCTGCACAAAAGATGCCGCTACCGTCACATAAAACGGCGTCTGCGTCTCTCCTCCGCTCTTTTCCTCACACACCTTCGAATAGAGAGAATAGCTGCCGTCCATATGCAGAATCCTGATATCATAATCCATATATGTCCGGTAATCTGTAAATTCTTCCAATGTCCTGGCATTATTATCATTGTCAATGGCCAGACGGTCAAAGAGTTCTTCGATCACTTCCTTGTGCGTCTCATGGAAAATACCGCTGAAGATGGATTCTCCCTGGATCATATTGAAATCATCCATGATCATTTCATAATATCTGCGGTGGCGGCGGCTGGGCATATAGAGGAACTCATACCTCTCATTGCTGAAAGTGATGTCTTTCAGCGCTTTATTCAGCTCCTTAAATTCATTTTGCGCCTGCTTCATGTTCTCCTGAAGCTTTGCCAGAAACTGCTCCCGGAACTCATCTTCGGCAGCTTTTCGGGCTGACTGTACCTTATCTTCATATTCCAGCACTTCGGATGTCCTAAGCCTCTCATAGACCGCCTCAAACTCCGGATAGCCCTGCATATTCGGCGCTGCCCCGAAATTGTATTCGGTTTTATACTCGATCATGACATCCTGCATCTGCTGCTGCACTTTATCCAGCAGTGTCAGATTTGCCTTCTGCCGTCTCTCAAAATTATCCCGGAACTGCACATAGGACTTCTTCTCTGTCTGCTTCTCATATTCTGTCTGCCACTGGGAATATTCCTTCCCTGCATCTGCCACGATTTCCGCAAGCTCAGCGCTCCGTTTTGCTTTCAGATCTCTTTGCTCCTGGATCTCCCGATCCTTCCCCTCGATCTTTTCCTGGATCCGTCCCAAGTCTTTCTGATATTTTCCTGCTTTTATCTCCAGATCTGCCCGGATCTTTGTCAGCGCCTCCAGCTGTACCTGCTTCTGGATCAATGTAGAATTCTGTTTCAACGTCTTAATGTTGTCCCGGCACTGCTTTACCGCCGCCCGGACCTTGAAAAGACGTCCGATCACATCCAGCCGGTAACGGATGTCTGTCTCATCCTCCACCGAAAGGAATCCGGTCACCCGCTCCAGGTTTTCCAGCCGCCCTTCCAGCTCCCCTACCAGGCTTTCCAGTTCCTTCCTTTCTGTTTTCGCCTGCTCCAGCTGCACCTTAAATGCATTCTGTCCGATAAAGGGCACGCGGAATATCTCCGGACGGATAGCGCTTGCCACCCGGTTTTGATATTTCATACACTCTCTGGTAATAGACACCGGATATTTCTTCAGATCCTCATAGCGGCTGCACATCTGTACCTTTCCAAGAACCATATTGACAAAACGTCTGGCATAAGGATTCTTTGATGTAACCACCGACGCCAGCGTCCCTTCCGGGGCTTTGTCATACTGTTCCAGCCCGCGGGCATTGATAAGCCCCACGCCGTATGCCTTTTTCTCGCGGCGCAGCCTGTCATAGGTACCAAGAGCGATATCAAAGTTCTCCGGCTCCACCAGGAGATAGAACCGCTGGGTATTCAGATATCCTTCCACCGCATTGCGCCAGCTCTCGTCTGTAATCTCCAACGCTTCGCATAAGACCCTGGGCTCTGCCTTTCTGCCGATCCGCGCAAACTCCTCCAGAACAGCTTCCCGCAGCCGTTCCACGGATTCAGGATAAGAAAGTTTCTTTTTCTCCAGGTTGCTGATCTTGTGTTCCAGACCCTTAAGCTCCTCCCGGCGCCGGGCCAGATGGATCTGTACCTCCGCAGCCTTACGCCGGATCTTCTCATACATTTCTTTCTTATACTGTATCACCTGTTCCAGGACGTCTCTCGCTCCGGCAGTATTCTCCAATGTGTCTATCTGCCCAAACACATCCCGATACCTGGCTATACAGCCGTCCACATCCTTGATTTCCAGCAGTTTCTCTGCCTTCTTAAGCGATCTTTTCACGCTGGCAAGGAGCTCTCGTTTCTCTTCCAGGAGCACCTTTTCCTCTTCTTTTAATCTCTCCAGCTCCTTTTCCTGCTCCTCCAGCGCAAGAAACTCCCGGTTCTGTTTCAATTCCACACGCAGATTCGTCTCGATTTCCTGCTGCTGTTCCTTTTCCTGAACAACCGCTTCCAGATCCTTCTCCGTCTCTTTTTTCCGGTATTCTTCCGCCCGTTTCTCTGCTTTCAGCCGCTCTTTCTCCTCTCCGGCAATGTCCACAGCAGCCCTTGCGAGGAAATACGTGTACATCTGGTCCTTCTGTATATTGTCTGCCGCTTCATCATGAAGCTTTTCAATCTGCTCCAATTTCTGCATCCTGCGCCTTACAGACTCAAGGGTTCGCTCCAGATCCTGATAAGTGCGCACATTTTCCCGCAGGACATCAATATTTACCTCTTTTTCATCCAGAACATAGGAATACACAAAATCTTTGATATCATCGATCGGCTTAAAAGCAAGCGCTTTGGGTATCAGGCTGAAAAACTTGTCCTCAATCCGTCCAAGCCTTGACTGAACCACTTTTCTTGCTTCTGTCTGAGTCTTCATCCACTGCCGGATCCCCTTGCCATTATGCGCACGGAATTCTGAAATGGACCTGGGCGTCTGATCCTTCTTAAAAAACATATCCTCCGAGAGCATACTTCCGTCGATCAGATATCTGCCAGTGGTCTCCTGCCCTTCTGATGCTGAATCCACCACTGCCCCCAGGATAAAGTATTTCTGCCGGCTCTCTTCATAAAACTCCAGTGCCACATGGGCGCTCACTTCTCCCGTTCTTTCATACGGACGGCTCTCTTTTCCTGTCTTACAGCGGATATAACCTGTCAGCTTCCGCTTCCCGTTTTCATGGGCCGCCTTATTAAAAGAACCGGCGGAACAGAGCACCACAAACTGGATCGCATCCAAAAGCGTCGTCTTCCCCGCCCCGTTTTCTCCGGAAAGCAGCGTCGCCGATCCGAAATCAATCGTGCAGTTTTCAAACCTGTGCCAGTTAATCAGCTTCATTCTCGTCAGCTTCTTCATCCGTCTGCCTTCCCTTTCTGTATATCTCTACTTTCCCATATGCCTTCTTAATATCGTCAATCTGTACTGCCATCAGGATAGAATCATAAATCAATATCCTGCTCTCTTCATTTGCCAGATCCCTGTCAAGGATCTCGATCAGCTGAAATCTGCGGAACACACTGAGCGCATTGCGCATAGTCGTCTTATCGATCATTTTATCCCGGATCTGCAGGCTTAGATACTTATCCTGGATATCTCCCAGGTTTACGATCACTTCATCGCTGATAGAAAGCTCCCTCTTTTTTTCATCATACAGGATCCTTAAGATCAGGAGAATGATCGATTCATACAGCTTCAGATTCATACGGTTATAATTATAGGCATTCACCAGCTGTATCACGCCCAGTTCCTCGTTCACTTCCAGCCGGTATCCCAGCACATCCAGGTACGTCTTAAATTCATTTTTATATTTCAGCACGAAATAATAATCTGACTTACTTGTCTCATTTGCCCTGCACAAAAAACAGGTGGATAAAAGCCTGTTGCTGATCCGCCGGAAATCCTCTTTTTCCCTCTGCAGCATTTTATCAAACAGTTCCATCTCATTTCCTCCTGATTCTGAAATCCCGGAACCTGTATCCCCTGACCTCAATCATCTCTTCCGGCTCTACATGATATTTCAGCTTCTTTCTCTGCCCATAGAGCCTGACATAGATAATCTTCACAAAGTCCTCCGCCGAAGCAAGCGGGAGCTGCGACGCCAACATCTGCGGGCGGTCTTGCAGCTGATCCAGCACATAATTTTCTATTTTCTCCTTGCTTAAAACGCGCTGCATCTTCTCCATCATCTTCCGCAGCTTCTCCTGCCGGGCTTCCAGATCCACCTCATGATTCTCAAGTTTTTGCGGAACAAACTCTTTTTTCCCTTCCGTAGGCGAATAGAATGACCGTTCATCCAGAAAGCTTACGGAATACAGACGGATCAGATCTTCCAGGAAACCAATCTCATAGATACCGCCCAGCGCCATCTTATCTTCATTGATCCTTTCATTCACAGCCAGAAGTATTTCTTTCAGCTGTCCCCTCACATCTTCGTCACCGGAAAGCAGAAACTTCGCCCGGTTGATGGCCGCCCGCTGATACTGTGTATTCTTCTGGTTGATTTCGTTTAAGATGTCGTCCATATTCCGGAAGGCCTCTATGATCTCATGCAGGTACCGATATACCGTATCCTGTGCCTTTTCCAGCGAAATCTCCTGGAGCTGCGCCAGTTCCCCTGATGCCTTCTCTATGTAAGACCGGCTCCTGCTCCTGCTTTCCAGCCGCTCGATAATCTCCGGCCGGAACTTGGACACATTATCCGAAGTCAGAAGCCTATGGTAAGCTTTATCTACAATATTTGTGATATAATCATTAAACAGTGCGTCCATGATCTCCGCCACTGTGCGGTGCCTCGTCAGCTCATCAATATAATGCTTGATATTGGAATTCAGATTTTTAAGTCCCGTGATCAACAGGTCCGTATTCTCCAGAATCTGCAGGAGCACGACTCCCGGATGATCCGTATTTGCCCTGACGAGGCTGTAAATTGTATAAATATAGCCCTGGTATTCTACTTTCCTCCCGTCTGCGATCTCAAGGAGCGTCTTAATCAGACGCACTGCATAATCCATAAAATTCACTCTCTGGACATAGCTTTTATCCGTCTCGATCTCAATCCAGCCGTAAAACCCCAGTTTCCTTATGATTCCATTGGCTTTGCCTCTGCTGTCCGCCTCCGCAAACTCTTCATCCACCACATCCGCAGCAGCAGACTGTTCAAAATAGTACTGCAGTTCATCTACAAGCACTTCTCTTTCCACACCAAAAGAAAGCTGATGCTCCATCACGGAAAACAGCCTGCAGATACAATCCCAATATACGATTCGATTCGGTGAAGAAAGGGGAACAAAAAAATTCCCCGGAAGAATATGAAACATTGAGCGTCCCTTCCTTATATGAATTTTACTCTGCATCACTCCTGGTGTAATAGGTTGAACGGCCGGAACCATGTTTTACCAATACACCCCTGTCAACCAGCTGTTTGATAGAATTTTCCACAGAAGTCTTTCCGATAGTCGGACAGAGTTCCATGATATCACGCTTAGTAAATTTTCCGATTTTGCCATACACAGCACGCCTTACGACCTCTACTGCCGGAAGCTTTTCACTAAGAAGATCTACTCTGTCCTCAAAGTCTCGGTATGCTGCAAGGATCGTTCGCAGTAGATACTTAATGAACGGTGCAGGATCTTCCTGGTTCTCATACCAGCCACGCTGACAGGCTTCCAACGCATCGTAATACAGATTTTTATTTTTAGCAATCTTACTCTCCAGCGAGATATATTTGCCGATCACATAACCGCTTTTATATAAAAGTAAAGTTGTGAGCAGCCGGCTCATCCTCCCATTCCCATCGTTGAATGGATGGATGCAGAGGAAGTCATGAATAAAAACAGGGGTCAGGAGAAGGGCATCAATTTCCTGAGTATCAATCACACGATTGTAACTCTCGCATATCGCATCAACCGCAGGCGGAGTCTCATATGGGGTTACCGGAGTAAAGAGAACAAATTCATTTCCCTCTGAGTCTGTTGCACTAATATAATTTTGTGTATTCTTAAAGTGACCACCGATCCCCTTCTCCGAATACCGAAACAGGTCACGGTGGAGCTGCAAAATATAATTCGCCCGGATCGGGATATATTCATAGTTCTCATGGATCGTGTTTAAAACGTCACGGTATCCCATAATTTCTTCCTCATCCCTGTTCCGAGGCGCAGTTTTATCCGCCACCAGTTGTTTCAGCCGTGTATTAGTAGTCCGGATGCCCTCAATCTCATTAGATGCCTCAGTACTCTGGATCTTTGCAATCTCTACCAGCCTATCTAGTTCTTCTGGTTTTTGCTTAAGATACAGTTCCTGTCTGCCCTTGTATTCGTGGATTTGGGCGACAAGCCCTAAGATCTCGTTATCCCATGTCTTATTCTTCAGAACAGAATAATCAAATGACCTCATTTTCTCCTATCCTTTCTTCTTTTCTCCCAAATTATAGTTGATTTTAGGAGAAAAATCAAGTTGTTAGGAGAAAGCTTCTCCCAAAACCGTGTAGGATTACTTGCGTTTTTCTTATGCGCAGTTGATTTCTTTTTATTTTTTGGCTATAATAAGATTGAATCGCATTTTAGCCAGGAGGTCTCGATATGACATATATTAAAAGGGATTTGGAACCAAAAATATTATCGTTGTCCAAAGAATATTCAGCCATTCTTATCACTGGCCCAAGACAGGTTGGAAAAACTACTATTTTGCGCCAACTAATGCAAAAAAACAGAGCTTATGTCACGCTCGATGATCTTGAAGACCGGGCCATGGCTCAAAATGATCCTGCGCTTTTCCTTCAGCTGCATGACCGTCCAATTCTTATTGACGAAGTTCAGTATGCTCCACAGCTTTTTTCATATATTAAGATCGAAATTGACAATGGTGCCGAACCCGGCAGTTTCTGGCTTACAGGCTCCCAGTCATTCCGTATGATGGAGCTGGCCCAGGAATCACTGGCCGGAAGAGTGGCTCTGCTCCACATGCCATCTTTATCACAACATGAAATCTATGGCAGCGGAAGCAATTCTCCTTTTTCAATTGATCTGAATGCACTAAAGGAAAGAGCCACAACACATGCACCCGCAGATATGCAGGAAATCTATCAGCGCATCTGGAAAGGGTCTATGCCAGGATTAATCAGCGGCCGCTTTTCCGACCGGGATGTTTTCTACAGCAGTTACCTTCAGACCTATATTGACAGAGATGTCAGTGAGCTTATCAATTTAACCGACAAACTGATATTCCGTGATTTTATCCGTGCGGCGGCCTGTCGTATCGGACAACTGCTAAACATTCATGATATTGCCCAGGATGTTGGAGTATCTGATGATACCGCAAAACGTTGGCTTCAGGTTTTAGAAAAATCGGATATTATTTTTTATCTTCGGCCCTACTCCAACAATCTTTTGAAACGCACTGTAAAAACTCCTAAGCTGTATTTTTTTGATACAGGACTTGTTGCTTATCTTACAAAATACAGTTCGCCTGACATTTTGGCAAACGGAGCTTTAAACGGCGCAATTCTTGAAAACTATGTGGTGTCTGAGGTTTTGAAGACCTACCAAAACGATGCAAAAGAATGTCTCTTGTGGTACTATCGCGATAAAGAAATGCATGAGATTGATATGATTATTGAAAGCGACGGCATGCTGCATCCTCTGGAGGTTAAGCGTTCCGTCAATCCAGGCAGCAAGCTGATTGGTGCATTCGATATTTTAAATAAAGGCACTGTCCCAAAAGGGAAGGGCGCTCTTCTCTGTATGCGTCCCACACTGTCAGCAGTCAATAGCGATAACTATATTATCCCAATTTGGATGATATAAACGAAGGCATAGCCCAGATTTCTTTTGATGCTGGGCTATGCCTTCATCGACACTTCTCCATTGTCCTTCCTCCTTTGAAAGTACTGAAAGCTCATAATTGACCTCGAGAGAGCCTCCAGATTTTGTTTCCGAAGTTCATCTTTGCGGCAATAAAATTGACTCATATCCCACAAAGTCAAGTAAGTTTGCTATAACAGTCAGCCGACAGGCTACCGCAAAGTTTTTCAGTGCCCCTCCTCCCTGGAACAGTTTTACTCCTTCCTTCGCAAGTCGATGACGCCAATCCCACCAATATCGGTAAGCCTCATCTCTCTTTCAAACCAGCTTAGATCTTCCTCTCTTCTCTCCACGAACATTTTCAGATAATCGGGGATTCCTTTCCTATAATGTTTAATCCCGATGACTCCCGGCAGATTATTCCGGTTCTGTTCCTTTTGGATCAATATCTGGTTCATTTTATTTAGCAGCCTTTCCGCATCTCTAACAAACAGCAGATCACAAAGAGACAGTTTAAAAGAACAATTCAACAGATCTCCATCCAGAATCTTCCGCCTTGAGCCGCCAAACAGCAATTCATAAACCGCTGATGCCAAAGATATATAGCATCCATTCTCGCAATCCTCACACCACCTGAACGTTTCCTCGCTCAGCCAGGGATTATTCTTCATTTGCTCATTGATATCCGACTCTCCCGTCGAATAAAACATATATAACGGCAGGGCATCTTTATATTTAGCCTCATTTATAAGCAGATCAATCTGCATCCCATTTTTATTACTATAACTTAACAATGGATAATTATCCCTGGTATAAAGATAAAGCTTTTTGGCCTGTACCAGAAAACGGTATGCACAATACTCCTCCGAATACATATCCGAAGTCAGAATCCACCATTCCCAGTCACATCCATTTTCCGCCTTTTCATGCTTTGTAAATGCCTGATAATATATGTCAGGGCATTTTTCTGAAACCTGGTACAACAGCCAGTCTGTTAAAGATTCCTCTTTCACATGTCTCTGTTTTTTCAGCCACCAGTAAATCTGACTGGAACAATCATGAAACAACATAATTCCATCACTCTCTTTCACACGCTTCTCCAAACACTTCCATATGTCGCTTTGAATACATATTTATTGATACCCAAGGGCCTTGAATACATACTAGCACAGATTCCCCACTGTTTCTACTTGTATTACTCTCGTTTTTCTTATGCGCAGTTGATTTCTTTCTGTTTTTTACAAATAATAAACTACCGCAAAACGTTGGCTTCAGGTTTTAGAATATTCTGACCTGTATCAATGGCGCGCCAGGGTAAAAAAGTCATCATTCAGCGCCATAGCCCGGATCATGGCAGCCTGATCTTCGGAATTTATCCGGAGACAGGTAAACGGATAATAGCGCTTAAACGATTCTTTATTATTTTCAATATCAGCAAATATCTTTTCCCAGTCCTTGTCCCTGAGAAGAACAGAAGTAATCTCAGAGACAAGCCATTTACAACGATTATATGCCGCATCACTCATAAGCCTGTCGACCAAATCCGATTCTGTCTGCAGTATATACTGACAGACACCATATGATTCCTTCGCAGAGGCCTCCAGAACCGGATGAATGGTATCTCCCGTTTTATACCGTATCAGATCTTCATAATCCGAAATGTCATATTCCTGTTCCTCTTTTCCTCTTTCATATAATCGCCGTATCAGCAGTTCATCCGCATTTTCTCCAAGCAACAGCCTGTTATATATCTTCTGTTTTTCTTCCGTACTGAATGGAAGCCTCTCAACCCTCTCATAAAATCTGTCTGGCACACAGCGAGACGGCGGTTGTATCGGTTCATCCAGATATTGATTAATCAGTTCTGTCGCCCGCAGGCACTGGCTGCGTGTTATGTCACCGTATATGAAGATCTTGTCTCCCAGTCTTGCTTCAAGAAGGCAGGCGATCGCCAGAAGATAAATGTGATATGGTTTGCCAGATGTTGTCCGACCCCATGTGGTCCTTACCTTCTGAAATCTCGGGTCTTCCCAGCTGTAATCCATACAATCCGCTATCGCTCCAAGCATAGCATCCCCGGCCTCCTGATCAAACAGATCGCCTTGAACAAAATCCCTGAATAATGAAATGTCATCTGCGGTCTGCATTGTTTCATAATCCCCGGATGCAGTCCATCCGATCCGCTTCGCATTTTTGCCAAGCCACCAGGCTGGCTCCTCTTTCTCAGCTGTAGGAATAAGACAGATTGTATCTATACCTTTCACATTTACCTTTCTTCGTTCTGCCAGCGGAAAAATCTTAAGGAAACGAAGCGTTTCCTCGTACGCCTGTACCCATTCTGCCTTTGAAACCGAATTAGAAACTGCCAGACTTATGTATTTACCCACTTTGTTCCCCTCCTCAAATTTGTTTATGCGTTACGTTTTTACGTTATTTTATCATTTAAAAAAATGCATGTCAATCACAACACGCATTTCAGGCAATTTAACATTCTTCTTTCAAGGCATCGAAATATCCCCTCAGCCGATCTTTCTGCCGCTCCGAAAGAGCACGGTATTCCTGGATCAGAGTAATCTCTCCACGGCTTAAGACCAAATCATAATTCACCGGTTCCCCATCCGACAAAAGCTCATACGGCGACACATGCAACACTTCGCATATCTTCATTATTTTATCCGCTGCCGGGTTTGTCTTCTTTCTCTTCCAGTCACTGATCGTACTCTGAGATATTCCTGTCCGATTTGCAAACTCTTTCTGGCTGATCCCTCTCTGCTCCATGAGCAGATAAATCTTCTCGCTGATGATCAATTCACTTTTCCTCCTGAGTTTCTTCCGCTACACACATATCTACGGTCTCCCAGATCCGCTCTTCGTCCGACGCCTGCCTTTCTCGATTCCGGTCTCGCTCTCCGATGCATTTATCGCTCGCACGATCCACTGCCTCCGGGAACTCCAGTTAATGATAGCACAGGCAGAAAGAAAATACCAGATGATTCAATCATCAATTCCGGCACCTATTGAACTACTTTCCGACATCACTCTTTCCAAAATCCATCCAACTGAAAAATCCCATAGTTTTCTCTTTCCTTTCTTTTCTATTTTCATCCTTTGTGCTATAATTTTCTCACTTTATATCATACGGAGGAATCCTATGCTGACGATATACCAATTAATGAAATATTTAAGGAACCATCATTCGATTAAAGTAAAGGCAAATCAGGCGCAGGCGCTTCGAAATATTGGCTACTATCATGGTTTTAAAGGATATCGGTTTATCCGGAATCCAAGCCAGCGCATTCCCTTCACAAGCCTGGATGAAGTTATTGCTTTAAATACATTTGATATGCAGCTAAAAACACTGTTTTATCCTAAAGTAATGTTTATTGAAAACGCCCTTATTTCTCTTCTGGAAACCGAAACGGGAATAACGAACCTTGATTTTAGATATATTGATGCATACGTTGTTCTTATTACATATACATTACGAAAAATGGGCGAAACAAAAACATCCTGCAAGCAATTTATCTCAGCTTTTATCAGCTGTACAGACACATTACGCTCTCAACTGTCCGCAACCGCAAATGTATGCAACCAGATTTTAGGTACCCAACAGCGTTCTCATCTCAGCACTTTACAAAATTTTCTGGAATTTTCTGAGCAATTCCTAAATCTCTTGTATATTTGGGTTCGGTATGGTATAGTATAGCTATGAATTGCGGTGGACGTCTTCGGACAACACCTGAGAAGAGCCTGATGCGTCGGGCTCTTTTCTCTTGTCTAATTTTTTCTATTTAAAAATCAGAGGCCCACAGTGATTATTCCGGGACTCTTTGGTTCTTCCGCATATTTTGGTATAAAGGTATGGATTCTGGACTTCATAACTGATAAAATTAATCAGAATTAATGTATAAAAAATCCTGATCTATCCAAAAATTTTTTTCATAATTGAATGGCTCACCGCTTTCGTCAGCATTAATAAAAATAAAAAGATTTTTATACACTATCGGGATAGTACTTAACAAAATGCTATTACCGGCCGGCAAAAGGTATCTTCGGCATACTGTCGTATGCCAAAGAAGGCATCCGGCTCTGATACCGGACAAAGCGTCCGGTGTACCGTCAACTCTGCCTTAAACTGACCGCTTAAATAAACATCGTGCCCTGTGGGTATAAAAGAAATTCATCCATCATCCCATCACTACCATACATTCTTTCTCCCAAAAGGCGATGCCATACTTAAGGATCTTCTTCGTTCCCCATCGCTTCAGCCCTTGTGCATACTTCTTTTCTTCGATCTGCTCGATCGCTTCACGACACGCCTTCTCCAGATCTCCGTCATCCGCATATTTCAGTTCGATCACAATTCCAACTCTGTCCGGCGTCTGGATAGAAATGTCACTGTATCCTTCCCCGGTCTCTGCATTAGATTTTACCAGCCAGCTGTCCTGGTTCTGCAAAAGCCCCAATAACATGCCATGGTAAAAGTTTTCTTTCATATTCCTGCGCACTACGGTGTCCCGTACGCTGATGGAATCCCACAGGTAATCGTCAAGCATCTCCTGGATTGTATCCGTATCCCCCGTCGGGAACACCGCACAGAATCGGCTGATCCTGGTCGTATCGGAACGTGTCACCTCGCGGAACCAGTCTTCCACCAGTTCACAAAACAGTCTCTGGACCTCTCCATTGGGAATCCACAGCCGGAAAATATCGGCATCCTCCTGCTCCACATGCATCCCAGTCAGGTATCCGGTGGCATACAGCACGCTCCACACATTTTCAATACTGTCATCGATCTCACGGTACGTCAACTCCTGCTTGATGCGTTTGGTTATCTGTCCGCCGTTTAGAAGCTCCTCTACTTCGTTTTTCGTCGTCAGGCTTGCATTCTTCAGCATACAGCGGATCAGATCATTGCCGCTGGTATTCGCCCAATAGTTTTTAGGAGGAGTACTCGGCGCTGCCAGCAGCTCATCGCAGTAATTAATCACATCCCAGGGACAATAAACGTCCGTATCTCCAAAACGGTATCCATCGTACCAGTCCTTAATTGTATCTTTGTAAGCTGACAGGCCATAGAATTCCAGCAGTTCATCCACATCCGTATTGGTAAATCCAAAGTACTCATCATAGCGGACATCAGAGATCGTGTGTACTTTCAGATTGTTCAGCCCCGTGAAAATGCTCTCTTTTGAAATCCTCAAACACCCGGTGAGTACCGCAAAGTACAGGCTGTCATTCGTCTTCAGCGCATTGCCCAGCAGGTTGCGGATGAGATTTACCATCTCCTCATAGTATCCAGCCTGGAACGCTTTATCCAGCGGGACGTCATACTCATCTATCAGGAGAATGACCTTCTGGCCGTAATGCTTTTCGAGTAGCAGGGAGAGGGTCTTGAGACTGACAGCTGCCACATTTTCCGTCATGGCATATAAGCCGCCTTCGCCGGATCCGATCTTTATCAGTCGGGCATAAGCCTCTTTTTCTTCTATTGAAAGCTTTTCACTGTCTTTAAGAAAACGAAATCTTCCTGCTTCATTCCCAATAACTGTCTTCAGTGCCGCCAACGCAGAATCATATTGTAACCCACCCACGCTCTTAAGACTGATGGAGATCACAGGGAATTTTCCCATATATTTTTCACACAAGTCCTTTTCCTGTGCTATCTTCAGTTCTTCGAACAGGGCTGGATCTCTTCCTATCTCAAAAAAGCATTTCAACATACTCATGTTGAGGGACTTACCAAACCGCCCGGGGCGGGTAAACAGGTTTACTTCACCCCAGTTTTGTAACAGTTCCTCAATGAACAGCGTTTTATCTACATAGTAAAAATCATTCGTCCTGATTTTTTCAAATCCATCGATTCCAATAGGAAGTTTCTTTCTCATCTTCCCCACACTCCCTTCCATTATCGGTGACATGGAGTAATTCCAAAACTGCATCTTTACACCTGCTATGTATTCATTTTACCGTTAAGCCACAGGGCAGTCAAGTTCGTACATAGAGCGATCTGTAAGCACCATATATTTAGGATTATTAATATTACCATGAACATGAATAATACCTTCCACATCACTTCCTAATGGCAGTGCCGGAGCATTATATACAGCAGAACAGGTCACTGTATCTCATAAATAAATACAATGACCTGTAGCTAAAATCCTCTTCCTATTCCGCCTGTTCTCCCGGATCTTCCGAAGCGATCTCCCGAATCCGCTCCTCTGTCTCATCCAGGACTTCCGCAATCTCTGAGATACTCATTCCTCTGGACAGATTCTTCTGCACCTGCCTGCGCAGCAGCTGCTCTTCACCCTGACGCCGGCCCTTCTCAATCCCTGCCTCGCGTTCCTGCTGCATATGTCTTTCCTGATTATATTCAAATATACTCATCGCTCTCGCCTCCGCTCTATGCTTCATCAGGAATTCTCTCAACACATCTTCCCTGATGCATTCATCCATCGCGCGGTCCACTGCCTCCGGAAGTTCCATTTCTTCCGTATACGCCCGGATCTTATCCGTATATATGGCATACTCTCCCAGCGTCCTGCAGGCTTCTTTCAGCTTCTGATTGTTGCTCCCGGAAATATTGAGGAGCGTGGCTTCCAGTTCCAGCTTCGGCTGCCCATCCTGCACACTGTACATGTCAGACAATTTCAGGATCTGCCGCTCCGGCATCTTTTCCTTCCCGTTATAGAAGATAAGAAACTCCGGCGCCGGGATCTGTACGATCGTCTCTCCGTATAGGTTCTCTTTCACCGTCAGCCTGGAATACAGATGCGAAATGTAGAGTAGAAATCGCAACGGAAGATTCGGGTTCTTCGTGGACTGGTGTTCATACAAAGAAAGCCTGCCGTCAATCAGAAATGATACATCATTCTTCATCGACATGTAGATCGCATTCTCCAGTGTGTTAATCTCAAGCAGTTCCGGATCCGCGTAATGTTTCCCTGTGATGGCATTATACAGTTCCAGCAGGTTCTTCTTGTCCTCAAACAGCATGATAAACAAAGTGGACTTAAATGTCCGGTTGACAGTTAACGCATCACTCGTGTTGGCACTGGTCATAAGTACAGCCTCCTTTTTAAGATGAAATGCAAAGAGACTGCACAGACCCTTCTCCTAGTAAAACTGCATCCGTCAATCTCTCTGCTGTTAATAAGGGAATTAAAAGCATTGAGATTTTCCTGAATGTAATAGAAAAACAGATACAGCTGTTGCTGCGTTAGAATCAGACATGCCGGAAATATAATGCTTTTCCATATGATAGCACAGACGGGGAAAAAAAGCCAGATGAAAAACGAATGTCTTCAAACAGTAATACTCTGCTGTTTACCATAACAATTCATTCAATAATAAAGTATATATTTCAAATCTGCGGAAGCTGATATTTTTACTCATCACTCAAATTATTAAGACTTCTAGAATCTACATAATTCAAAAATGCCCGGCGCATTTTCTTGGGAAAAGTACGAAGGATCTCTTTTTCTGAAATATGATTGTCCAGACAACTATAATACCACGTCAACATCATAATATCCGCCCTATTCTGTAACGAAATCTCTGCTTTTCCCTCCAAAGCAGATACAAGAGCTCCTGCCGCTGTCAAAATCACAGCCAGCATAATCATTATCCAGGAAACTGACAAAACAGGCATCTGTACACCCTCAAAACGGGAATACATCTTCGAAAACTGTTCAACTTCGTTTTGATATGTGAGCATAATCTGTCCTGCTCTGATCAGAAAAATAACCATACAGATAAGCGCTGTACCAAACAGCAAAAGAACTCTTTTACTTTCCTTCCCTCTGTTCCATCTTTCTACACTGACCAATCTGCTTCTCTTTTGCTGGTTCAAACACAAACGCAGCATAAGCTGCGGTTTCAGGACAAAAGGATACCGGAAAATAATCCTGTAGCATTGGTCATACATTTTTCTGCACTTTGTTATACATCCAGACTGTCGCACATTTGCCGCAGCTTCCGTAGAGATTAATTCTGCGGTAAGCTTTCTTACAACAAAATCATTTTTCAATTTTATATTATATGAGTTTATTGAAGCAATAGAATCCGCAATCAGCATATCCTGATTGTGTCCACGTATCAAACGCCCTGCAAAGAATTTGGCTACCAACAGATCAAAAAACGATTTATGGGCAAACGCCAACCCGTTATTGGCATTGTCATTCACCAGCACACCGCATGACCTCACATCATTTATGACCGCAAGCAGAGAGTCATCATCTTTTTCAACAAACGCCTTAACTGATTCCCCATTTCTCAGATTCATATTAACTGGATTCCCATAGCTAAGCCGCTCAGGAAACACCTCTGTCAAATCCTGCACAACATCCTGAAATACTTCCTTTGATATAACTGTATTTCCCATTTTATACATCCGCACTGCAATTCCGGTCATAAAATATTCCCGCTCCACTGGCGAAAGATAAAAGTATGGTGTCTCACTGCTCTTTTGTGCCTGCCGTTCAAAACAACTCTGAAGGAATTCATTGATAATAGCTGCCGATGTCAAATTCCTATACTTCTTTTCCAACTCTCTCTCGTCCCAGATTAGACTGATTAAAAACAAATGAGATGGTCGGCGAATCAGGTCAGAAAAAGACATCGACATTTTGTTCTTTAGAATGTGCGAAATACCCTTCTGCACAGTCTCTGGCGCATTTCGCAACGCTTCCATAATCTGCTTTTCATTGAACAGAAGAAGATGGAGTTCTTCACAGTACGGTAAAAAAGTCTTATTAGCCTGAAAGCTCAGAGCTTTAACCATTTCTTCTCTGCTTAAAAAATAATTGGGGCGGCCAGTGATAAGAATCTTACTTCCAGGACATGCAAGTGTCCATAAACTTCTAAAATGCCGCAAGCGTATATCCGAAGTTCCTACCAAATCCATCTCATCAAATCCATCAAAAACAAGTAGCAAACGACCATTTCTGTTCAATAGATCCAACGCCTTGGCATTGATCCCATACTGAACTCCAAAATACGAGAGAATCTCCTCTTTCGTAGAATTTCTGGGCGACTTATTGCGTAAGGAAATTAAAATAGGAACCCGCTGTTGTTTCTCCTGAATCATTTCATGGCAAAGCCTTGTGGCAAATACCGTCTTTCCCTGCCCGAAATCCCCCAACAAGGCAAGATGCCGATTACTCTTTTCCATAAGCCAGTCCATCACATAATCCTTCAGAAGTATATCTTCTTTCGTCTTTTCCACCCTGCATTTGGGTTCTACATAGATATCTGCAATCCTGGCACTACTTCCACTCATGACCGGCTGGTTATATAGTTTATTCAATGCGCAATAATATTCGGAAAAATCTACTAGATGATCCAGTGCATTCTCTTTAAAGATATACTCCACTTCATACATCCCGAACCATTCTTTAAAGTCTTTCTCCATACCATTTTTCACTGCAACAATAATACGAAAATAATCCGGATTTATCGTATGTATATATTCCAGAAAAGCGATTACTTTTTGCTTTTTCGGTTTCTGATTTGTACAAAAAATCGCAATCTTCTTGGACGCATACTCCGAAATAAAACAGTTATGCATGGCATGCCAGTCCTTCTCAACATCTATATGCGCTTGATTTGACATGAGAGAGTAAATCATAGCAAATTCTATCTCCCACACCGACTCATTCGTTATGGAATTTTCCTCTATCTCCTCATCAGTTATCGAAATATACCTTCTTAGTTCAGGATTCTCCTTCAACATACCACGAATCATACAGTTAATATAATAGAAAAAATCTTTTGACAACTTCCCATTTTCCATCTGTTCCGTGTTCATAGTGTGCTGACGTCTGCTAACCGGCCCATTCCAGTGCCCATAAGTTTTTGCAACCAATCTGTAGCACAAAACAAAGATAACCACAAGACTAATAATACCCACAATTGGAATCACTTCTGATTCTTCCTTGCGGATGTGAAAGATATCTCCCAGAAAGTCCCAGAACGAGTATTCGTAAAGTGTTCCTATCACCGTCACTATATCCATGGCTAAAAAGAGTAACAGAGCAACACTCTCCGCTGCATATTCTTCCCTGACTTTTTTCTCTTTCCCTTTCTTTATACTTTTTATTCTGCAAAGCAAACGCAAGATACTTAATATTCCAGCCACAACCAGTATAAATATAAATAACCATGCCTTCATCTTATCACTAAATCCTTTCTATCCTGTGTCTGGATATACTCATCATAACGCCCAGAAGCAAATAATCGATTAAAGCTATATGACTTCCCACTCCTCCAAAAGGTAAGTGAATACCCACAAACGGAATCAGATTCAAATTCACCATTACATTACACAAAAGTCTTCCAAGAAAAAACAGAAAGATCAACAGCCCCATATAAAATCCAATACGATCAGGCGCTTTTGTAATCGATATAATTATTCTCCAGAACAATAATGCAAAAAGAGACAGAAAACATAGCACCCCAACCAATCCCATATCTTGAATCAATTTGGATATAAGATAAAAAGTATCCCCATTTTCCATAACGCCATAGGTACTCCCTATTCCTCGTCCGAACAAACCTCCCGAATGTATCATATACAAATTATTCATCACCTCAAACCCTACCGCACTTTCAGACGGATCCAGAAAAGCCTCAAGACGCCAGGAATATGCCATCATCTGAGAGCAAACATAACCAATCAAAACTGATATAAAACCAATGAATGCCGGCACCGCCCCAGAAAAGCGGACGCAAATAACCACCCCTGTCATGATAAAATAAAAAAATATATATTTCCATCCTATGCAGAGATAGAGACTGGCAGTAGTCATTATTATATTAACCAAAATACCATTCTGGAGATTGAATATGTCTGTCAATTGTCTCATTTCTCCCACAGCCGCCAAAGCAAAACAGCTTAATGCGATTAATATAATAGGCAAATATATACCTGCAGACCCCGCCACAAACCAGCTCGGATAATCAATCGTTAAAACGCCTACTTTTTCCAATAAAAACCGTATCAGTAAAAGCAGAAAAAAAATAGTCGATAAAATTCCGGCCCCCTTTAACCACACACGATATGTTATCCGGGAAACTATCAACATAGTAACGCCCCCGATAAACATAACTAACACGCCTCGATTAAACCGCAAAAAACTCTCGCCAGATGAATAATTAATGCTTGCCAGGATTTCCATAGTGCTTATCAGCACCGCCAAAATCGGTATAATCCAATCTACTCTCCCCGTGCATATATAAGATGAATTGTCTTTCGTATTCAATGTTTTATTCTCCGCCCTCATCGTGACTCCAATCTATATACTCTTGATTGTTCTTTTTTTCTTAGCAATTTTATCATATCCAAAATTCTGTACAGTTTCAACAAAATCTTACCATAATACACGACAGCTTTTAAGCAGCTCTTTTTATATTCATTTGGTTTCTTGGATGCAATTTTCTTAAAATTTCTGCCTGCTTTCTTGCTGCTATATGTATATAAATCTGAGTAGTCTTGATTGAACTATGGCCTAAAATCTGCTGTACACAGCTAACGTCCACTCCCTCTTCGATCAGATACGTTGCAAACGAATGCCTGAACATATGCGGAGTTATATTTCTCTCAATTCCGGCTAATCTCGCATACTTTTTTATCATCAGTCTTATCGACTGCTCCGTATATCTACTACCACGGCTGTTCACAAAAAAGTAACCGCACTGTTTAATTGCTTCCAAATTCTCGCTATAATATTTCTTTAGAATATCCAAAATATCTGCCGAGGCAATCTGTATATACCGTTCTTTTTTTCCTTTTCCCATAATTTTAATTAGTCCCGTGTTCAAATTGACACAGTCCGCTTTGATGTTGGATATTTCATATACTCTGGCTCCAGTAGCAAAGAAAGTCTCTATCACTGCAACATCTCTTAACCAATACCTATATGTTTTATAACTTCTTTTATCTTCTTGTGCATATATAAAATTCAAGAGTTGTTCAATCTCCTCCCGTGGAATAATTCTGGGAAGAATACCAGACTCTTTAAATTTCACCTTAATCTTTCTAAATGGATTGTCATGAATAAATTCAAATTCCTCTAAATAGTTAAAATATGCTTTCATTGATGCAATTTTACGTCTTATAGTCTTTGGCTTGTATTTCTTATGCAACTCTGTTATATATTCTTCTACTTTATTCTTATCTCGTATGTCGTTCTCCTGCATATATTCAAGAAATTGTCTCAAGTCAATTCTATAAGCTTTCAAAGTATTCTTATCCAATTCTTTTCTAAATTCACAATATTCGAGATATTTTCTCATCTGTTCCTTTTGATTCATGTTTTTATCCTCCACACCTTTTTGGGTAGTGTAGCACATTTTTGTCCAAACCACAGAATATTTCCCGCGCATTTTCCTTTCCCCTCCATGTTTAAAACAGAAGATAATTAGCAGTTATCTATTATTTCTGATACTCAAACAATAAGGAGTAGACTAAAGGAATGAGTGTAAACTGGATAAGACTATATGAACTAAGTAATGAAAACAATAAAATAACTGGTTCCAGGTTTGAAAAACTTGTATTGGATTATTTGAATAAATATTATAAAGAATATGATTGGGAAAATACACAATCATCATGGGATGATAATAGAGATTTTATATCTCTAATTCTAGAAAATATTTGGGCGGAAGCAAAATATAAAAAGAATTGTAATGCACTTAAAAAAACTGATATAGATCCAACAATGATATCCGGATTATTAAACGGGAAAGTTAAAGTCATATTTTTCCTGACTAACGGCTATTTGCCGCCTACATTAAAGGAGCGCATCAAAAATGCTGAAAGAATGTATTTTATTCGTGTAATATGTATTACAAAAGTACAATTAGAATATTGGTTATGTCTTCATCCAGATATATATAAAAACCATTTCCTAGAAAAATTAGATATTACTGATGAATATCTTCCAGCTGCACTTATCACTGAAATCGAAATTGTGGATCCGGTTAATAGTAATAACAATCTGCTTGCGTTGAAACACGAGTTATTTGAGCAACAGTTTTATGTTTTATATATAACAATAGAAGCGAATACATCGACTGAAATAGCAATTATAGATTCTGATTATCCGTTTTCTTTTATAAATTCAGTTGGATATGCAAATTATGAATGTATAAGTATTCAACCAGGTATACAACATCTTAAGTTTCTTATTTACACAACAAACTGTTGTGATGAAACAATAGAATTAAAATATAAAATGAACGATGAGGCACCATTAGTCTTTGCGTTTTCGGTAAACATTTGTATGAATGACGCAGTCAAATTGGTGTATTCTGAACAATTGGCATATAAAGAAAAAATCATTAAGCTGTTATCAGGTAAAAATCCAAATGGGCGTCTTATACTTCTTGGTGGGAATCAAGGATTTGGGAAAACCCACTTATTAAAGGAGATTATGCAACATTTTTATTCAAAAAGGCAAATAATGTATTTTTCCTTTTATCCGTTAGGAGATTATCGGAATACTCTGGAGATATGTCGACTAATTATTTATATTAACTTTGGCGAGGTTGTAAATTATTTTAAAAAAAATATCACTAGTAATACCATCGATTATTTTAAACATTTGTTAAGAGAAAGACTAGATCCGGAAAGTGGAGATATTGACTTAATATTAGAAATAATAGATGGTTGTTACGACGAAATCTGTGCCCAAAAAGTTAAAAAAAATTTATTAACTAATTCTAAATTAATTAATAAAGTGATCTTGCACAAAACCACGCCATTAGAACATCTGGCGCTATTAGATAATACTGAACGATTAAGCAAACCTGAATATGATTTAATAAAAAATATCATAGAATGCGCCACGATTTGTAACAATATACGTTTTTTGGTTTGCTCTCAGAACGAGAAAAACGATTATGACTTCTATTTGAATGGGTTGACAGTTGGTGACATCAAAAAAAGTCTCTCATATAATTTAACAAACTGGACGCCTGCATTTATAGAGGTGATCAGCAAAGAAACGCCCCGTTGCCCCGCTGCATTTATAGATATTGTTGAAGTTTTCAAACAGTATATTGACAAAGAAAACGATCTCGATATAGTTGAAAAATACATTCACCTTTCCGATAATGCAAGAAGCGTAACTTTATATAAATCATGTTTTAGACATGACCAAAATCTTTTGGAAATTGTATCCTTTATATATTTATTTGAAAACGGATTGCCTTATGAGATTTTGGTTGATTTAGGGGTATCTAATGAACAAATTAGTATATTAAAAAAAGAACAGTATATTAAATACAGCTTTGGAAATTTGAAATCATTTAGTAAATTGTATAGAAATGCATTTCTTAAAGAGAATTTACAAAAATGCACTGATTACATAGCTAAATGTCTTGATATTATTTCTAACAATGCATCAAAATATGAAAAGCTGATTTTCCTTCCTGATATATATACGAAGTACATTGAAATCGGCAAAGGCAATGAATTGAATGTATCAGTAAACCTGCTTGAACATATGCGACAATATAGTTATGTATGTGACTATAAAAATATGTATGTTCATGGGCAGACTGCATACTATTTTTTAAATCAGAAAGATGTAGAAGAGTTATCTGAAACTGATTATATGATACTATTCTATTATGGTATTTCTTTGCTTCATTGCGATCGCAAGCGTGGTGCTATCGAAATTTTTAGGAAAATAAAAAATAATACTTCCTTGGAACTTAATGTAAACATTATGGCCAGCTGTGAGTTATATAATAATTTATATAATCTTTTTCAGATTAGCCACTTGGAAGGCGAAATATTGATCTCGTTAGCAGACTTAAAAAGAAAAATCAATAGCATAAAAGATGAGACGGATTATTCAGCATTAGATATACGAATTGCATATTCCACTTGCATGAACCGATATATGATGATTTTATTTATGCAGGATAAAATCATAGATGCCACTAAAATTTTCAAAGAATATGTTATGTATAACAATGATATTCCTGCTTCTCAATATTCATATAAATATCATTCCATGATGGGTGAGTGGCTTTTGGACTATGCAAGAGGAATTTCCTGGCAATATCCAGCGTGTGCAAAGAAACTCTACAATATAAGTATTGAATTGTTAAGGAACGGAAAGAATAAAAAACGGTACCTTTTAGCGCAGATGGATCTTGCTTTTCTGCAATGTGTCTACTTCGACAAATATGACGAAATTAATACTATTCATTCTATAACAGATACATTAAAAACAGATAATTATATTAATGAATATTTTCGTGGGATTATACGTGAAAAACTATGTAGATTAGTGCAATATTTTAAAGATCCGCATATCGCAAACTCAGAAGGAATTATCACCATTGCGCAAAAATATAAAGAAGAAGCCTTGACCGCAGAATTGGATTCTATGCTCTATATTAACGGACGTCTTGCTTATCAGACAAGAATGTACTTTTCCGTTCTTGCTACAATTATTAAAAATTTTGCAGAGGCAAGCGAATATTTAGATCAGAACCTTCGCGTGACTTCTGAGGCTGGCGCTTCATTTAAAAAAATAATCACGCATAATTTGAAAAATCTTAAACAAATAGAGCATATAGAATGGGGAACTGCAAACGGTTGTTATTCTACTCATACATTTATTTTAGATCCTCGGATATGGTGATAAAAGCATTTCTAATTTCTTTTTGGAAATTGAAGATAATTTATGCCAATAATTTGCTCCTGCCTCTGCTTTTTTGCGTAATATATTGGCGTAATTTGAATCAAGAATAAATTTTTGCATGGCAGATGCTAACGAATATTCAGATGGTTTAACAATCTCTCCGAATAACCCGTTTTTTAAAACCTCACGCGTTCCGGGTGTGTCGCAGGCAATTACAGGCACACCCATACAAAGCGCTTCTTGAACAGCAATTCCAAAAGATTCTGTATAAGATGGGCTTACATAGGAAATACAATTTAAAAAATATGGATTGGGATCAGGCACCGCCGGAGCCATGTATACCTCGTCCATTAAACCAAGTGATGTAATCATTTCACTTATATCATGTTCTAATTCTCCATTTCCTACAATAATTATTTTAAACAAAATATTACTATCTTTTAGCAACTTTGCAGCTTTTATAAGTCTGTCTAGACCTTTTTGTGGAGAATATCTTGTAACTACAAGAAAATAAGGTGCTTGCATTTTCTGTATACACTTCTTGGCGTATTTTTTATTATATAAGAAATCTGTCAAGGGATAAATAACTTCTTTATTCTCAAAATTATTTTTTAATGTTTCATCAAATGCATGTTTTGCCGATTCAGAACAGAAAACAATCTGATCAAATTTATTATATGTATTTAATTCTTCTTCGTTGTTATCATAGGCTTCTGTTGAAAAATGATATTCTTGAAAATTAGAATGAACCCATGCAATTTTTTTTGATTTTATATTAGAACTAGTGCTAATTATTTTAGTTGCGTAGCTTTCTTGAAAGGCAATCTCTATGTCATAAGTTTCAGTAATAACAGAAGAATACACTTTCTGCGGTTCAGTTTTCATCAGTTGTTTATAAACATCTGTTTTACAAGGGAAAATACTGTATAATGCAAATTGATCAGTATTATATCCTAAATTAAACTTATACTCTTTATAAATTCCATAATCGTATAGTAAATACAAATCAATTTTATATCCCAGAGTCGTAAAAATAGGTAAATTGCGGAGTAACATTTTTTCGGCTCCACCAATATTAAGATGTTTTGTAATAATTAACATTTTTTTTAGCATTTAATATTTTAAATTAATGTGTACAAATGAAGTAGATTCCCATTTAGATCCATTACCAAATCCGTATGATTATTACGATTGCGAATCCAGTTATTATTTGATGAAATTTGAGAAAATGAATCACATAAAAACAAATATGCTCCAGGATAATGCAAAGAGGTGAATGATATACAATCATATAAATTAATTTTCTCTTCAAAGCGTTCCTCTAATACGATTTCTTGTGCACAATTAATATTTAACTCCTTCAATATTCTTGCCCAATCTGGTGAACTGCTTAAATTATAAACGATATATTCCTCAAAATCCATACTAAAGTTTATTTGCTGAGACAAGTATTTTTCTAAGTCATTTATAATGTGGTTATGCCATTGCTGATAAAAATATGCTCTTTGGCGACTGATGTCAAAGGAAATTTTCTTACGAGCAACACTAGTACAATGATACGCAACCGCTTCTGCACAATACATACAAATATATCCTTGAAGAGACATTTTTAGTGTCAATTCCATTCCTTCATGGGAATTATAATATAATTCATTAAACCCACCTAATAAAGAAAAGACCTTCTTTTTTACTGCACATAATGCCATTGTTAATGCTTGCCGTGGCCCGGATTGTTTAACAATCCCGTCTTCTGGATTCCTCATAGAAAAAAGCTGCCCGCTCTTTAACTCGGAAAACACATGTCCTGTACTTTGAACCAAACCAGTTTGGGGATATAGTAGTAGAGGTTGTACAGCGGCAATTTTCTCATTACAATTTAACATATATAATAAATTGTCGATACATTTCTCTGTAGGGAACACATCGGTATTAATAAAAATAAGTGTTTCTGACATGGCCATACTTACTGCTAAATTGTTTGCTTTTGCAAATCCCCTTTTTTCCTTAATTTTTAGCAAATGAATTCTTGAATCTGCTTTGGCTATTGATTCTAGATAATCCATAGCAACAATACTGTCACACCCATCACACACGATAATTATTTCATCGTCTGGCTTTACAAAAGGCAATAAAAATCCCAAAAAATTGCTCATAAGTGCATATGTATTATCCATTGTAATTATATAACTAACCATTCTTTCCCAATAATAGATAACTGCTAATTATCTTTTCTCCTTCACTCAATTCCTTATTCTATAGTTTTCACAGAATTGGCCACTCTTTTTTCCTTTGTTACCGGTGTCGTATAATATCGTTGTTCAATACCAAACAACAGATTCTTCAAATCTTCTTCACTCCCTATTGAAAATGATTTCCCATCATACTCCAATCCCGGATAATATTGATTTGTATATTTAAACAACTTCCCTTTCTGATCTTTATTCAGACTTCGGAGTGTATCATTTGCCATAGCCAGCCTGTGTCTATTGGCTTTTCCCACCTTGGACGCATCATAATCGCCTGTAAGCCTGATAAACTTTTTTGAAAGGAAGTTCTCAACTTCTTCCTTTGTGGCCTCCCGATACAGCTTTTCAATGCCTTTAAAAATCGGTGAAATTGTCTCCAATTTCTGAAAGTATAATGTGTCGATACTCCTTACATAAAGCGCATCCGGCACACTATTTATAATAATTCCCTCTCCTGTTTCATGTATTTTCATTTCTTTTGAAAAATCTATAATCCTATGTTTTCTCAACACTCTACTTTTAAATATTCTCTGAAAGTAGAATTCATTTTGATTCTGATAGGAACAAATATACTCCAGATTCTCAACTGCGTCACTCCCTATAGTCGGAAAATCACAGGAATTGATTGGGTTTTTAAGTATTTCGAGAAAAAAATCTCTATTGGAGAAATCTCTGATCATATACCACTCGCCATCTTCCAACTTATATGAAGCAGCATACTCTACAGCGCTATCCAAATTGTCCGGTAACTGATATATACTTTTGGCAGACAATAGTTTTGAATAATGCCCCAACCGCCCTTTCTCTTTTGCAAACAAATGATCCATCTTCTATTTCTCCTTATCTATATAGGTAAAATCATTAATTCTCCTCAGGTTCATAAAGTACACCCCGGCCGTACTATAAATCTTCCTTTTAGAAATGATAAATATCTTCACTCCATCTTCTCTGGTCAATCCATAAAACTTATACCCTAATAATAAAAACATTGGGTTAAAATACTGCGTTTGAGAAAAGAATGTAAACAGAAATAACAGAATAAACACAAATAAAAACACGATTCTGTCGTTATCCGGCAAACCTGTTGCAACAAAAAAGTATCCCAAATATACGGCCATGTAGGATTCTGCCCCTATTTCTATATTATCTATCTTTTCAATGGAATCCTTCCCCAAATAGTTTGTCAATTTCAAGCACAGAAGAGAAAATAAAATAAGGAACAAAATATATATAAGCATAGTATATATTCCCATTCCCGGGATCCATAAATGCGTCTTAACAGCATATACAATTCCAAAAATAGAAATAGAATTAAATGTCAAACACAAACGAAATAACAGGTTAAACATATTATCACTTCATCTTTCTGATCCCAAAAACTCTAAAGCAAAACGTGGTGGCAAACCTTCCCCTATTTCCAGAAAATTCACCACCACACAATATATTGTACAATATCATTATTTTGATTACAAGAAAAAAGAAATATTTTTACAAACCCCAAAAATGAAATTTTTAACCTTCCCCGTCCTTAGGCCGGTAGTGTCCACTCTTGCACAGTTAATACCCGCTCTTCATATATCCATGCTCTTCTTACCACTTTTTCTGGATACTACCCGGTCTTATGTAAAGTTCCACCCCAATCTCAAAATTAATGACACCCAATTCACATAATCCTACGTATCGCTTGTAATAATCTTATTCTCCAAATATGTACAAAATAAATAAACACTTGCTGCCACAGATGGCAAAACGTTATAATACTTTTTCTTTCTGTCAAACGGATTTACTATCACATAGTCAGCTGTAATGACAGCCGTTTGCAAACTGCTCAGATGAATAAACGATATCTTCTGATTAACTTTTGTATATTTCAGATAAACTGACCATCCTTCACGGTCAATCTGACCACCTTTCACGGAGATTCAGATCACTGATCTCGGAGAGGGATAGTCGGCGATCAAAGTCATTCTTATAATGATAATGGCACACATTCGTGTGACTATCATTTAAGGAGGACGATGATCATGGTAGATTATCGCGAAATCCTGAGGCTCCAGAGCCTTGGGTACAACATCACACAGATCGCCGGATCGCTGCGCAGCTCCCG
>ENA-OQLI01000505-OQLI01000505.1-human-gut-metagenome-genome-assembly--contig:-NODE-505-length-46783-cov-5.722801_pt1 | contig 46783 bp, 39 predicted proteins | sample MGYA00242805_ERZ504812 | MGnify/ENA primary metagenome ERZ504812 (study PRJEB26092, sample SAMD00036430) | human gut metagenome | host: Homo sapiens | study: EMG produced TPA metagenomics assembly of... | reverse complement strand
TCAAACTCTTTATAAATGATATTTATCACTTAAAAGTGTTAAATCTTGTTTCGCTCAGCACGCAATCGCTTGCGTCCTGTGTGAATTACTTTGTTTGGAATTGTTTACCGTGTTTTTCCAACACGAAAATAGGTTCCGTTACAAGTTCTTTCGATATTGTTCAATTTTCAAGGTCCTGTGCGCCGCAGCCTTGCGGCTGACGACTTGATTATTTTACCACAGAAGCGGTTTTTTGTCAAGCACTTTTTTGAGAAGCTTTTGAACTTTTCTGAACTTGGAGCGCTTCAGGTTTCTCGGTATCAGCCGGAACTTTTTAGCGTCTATTGGTTCTTTTCAAGGGCTTCCTGCTGAGCTTTCAGAAGTCATTCTTTTGTCTCAGCGCTTGGCGCTCAAGTATAATACCACACCCCGGCAATCTTGTCAACACTTTTTGACATCTTTTTCGAAAGAAAATTGAGTTTGCTTCACTCATATTGTAATCACCCCCTCTTTCCCATACAAAAAGGCCGTCCATGCACTGCACAGACGGCCTTGGGTCTATATATAATTACTTATATAATAAGCTTTTAGCGGATTTCGATACCCAGCTTGAACTTCAGGTTGCCGAGGATCTTCTTGACCACGCGCTCCACTTCCTCAGCAGAGACTTCCTTCTTGGGATCAGACAGGGACAGGCTGAAGGCCATGCTCTTTTTGCCATCGCCAAGGTTAGCGCCGCGATAGATATCGAACAGCTTGACCTCGCTGACCAGCGGGCTGGCCTTGCGGATGGTCTCCTCGATCTCGCCGCAGGATACAGCCTCGCCACAGACCAAAGCCAGATCGCGCTTGACCGGTGCATAGGAGCTGAGGGGCTTATAGCGCAGCTCGCCCTCTACGCAGGACATCAGAGCCTCATAGTCCAGCTCGCCCAGATAGATGTTCTGGCTGTCCTTCTGCTCCTTGGCGATCTCCAGCTCAGCGTTGATCTCGTTGGCCAGCTTGCCGAACACGCCCAGACGCTTGCCGTTGCAATACACGGCGGCGCTGATGCCGGGGTGCAGCCATGCGGCGGTCTCGCGCTGATAGTCGAAGGTCAGGCCAAAGCCAGCTGCCAGTGCCTCCAGTGCGCCCTTGACGGTGAAGAAGTCCTCCTCGGGGCCGAAGGCACCGATGCAGAGGGTCTGACGCTCGTGGGGGTGCTCATTGATAGGCAGTTCCTTGGCCAGATAGACCGGTGCCATCTCGAACAGGCGACCCTCAGCGTTGCCCTTTTTCAGGTTGTCCACGATGACGTTCAGCATGGAGGGGGTCAGCAGGGTGCGCATGATGGACAGGTTCTCGCTGATGGGGTTCAGGATACGGATAGCCTTACGGGCTTCGTCCTCGGCGGGGATATGCAGCATATCCAGCTCGGCGTTGGAGTAGAAGGCCAGCGTGGAGGCCTCGTAGAAGCCCTGTGCAGCCAGCAGACGCTTGGTCTTGAGCTGCTGCTTCTGGTCGTAGTTCAGGCCGCCGTTGGTAACGGAGGCAGTGTTCAGGAAGGTGGGCACGATATGGTCGTAGCCGTACTCACGGATGACCTCCTCGGCCAGATCCGGGAAGCTTTCCACGTCATCACGGTACAGGGGTGCGGACACGTCCCAGCTGCCATCGGCCTGCACATCCACGGTGAACTCCAGACGCTGCAGGATGTCGATCATGGTCTGGTCGGGCACGGTGATGCCCAGCACGCCGCAGATCTTGGCCGGAGTGGTGACGATGTGCTTGCGCTCCAGCGGGCGGCCATCGGTCAGGTCGTATTCCAGCGTAGTGATATCACCGCAATCCAGCTGCTGGATCAGGTGCAGAGCACGTGCCAGACCCAGCTGCGGAGAGTAGCAGTCTACGCCCTTCTCGTAACGAGCGGAGGAATCGCTGTTCTGACCCAGTGCGCGGCTGGTCTTACGCACGCTGTCGCGGGCAAAGGTAGCGCACTCGAACAGCAGGCTGGTGGTATTATCGTCCATGCCGGAGTTTGCGCCGCCCATGATACCGGCCAGTGCCACCGGCTTTTCGGCATCGCAGATGACCAGATTATTGGGGTTGAGGGTAAATTCCTTCTCGTCCAGCGTGACGATCTTTTCGCCCTCGTGGGCGCGGCGCACATCAATGGTGCGGCCGGCGACCTTGTTCAGGTCAAAGGCGTGCATGGGCTGACCCATCTCCAGCAGGGTGTGGTTGGTGATATCCACCACGTTGCTGATGGAGCGCAGGCCGCACAGCGCCAGATGGCGCTTCATCCAGCGGGGAGACTCGCCCATGCGGATGTTGCGGACATAGTGTGCCATATAGCGGGGGCACAGCTCCGGTGCTTCCACCTTGACGGTGATGGGAGCGTCCGGCTCGCAGACAGCCTTATAGTCCATGGCGGGCATGTGCAGGGGCTTGCCCAGAACGGCAGCTACCTCGCGGGCAATGCCCAGAACGGACTGGCAGTCCGGGCGGTTGGCGGTGATGGAGATATCGAAGATGTAGTCATCCAGACCCACCACCGGGGCAATGTCAGTGCCGGGGACAGAGTCCTCGGGCAGAATGAGCAGACCGTAGACCTCAGAGCCCGGGAACAGGTCATCGTTCAGACCCAGCTCTGCGCCGGAGCACAGCATACCGTTGGACTCCACGCCCTGCATCTTGCGGGCCTTGATGGTGATGCCGCCGGGCAGGGTGGAGCCATCCAGTGCGGTGGGCACGCAATCGCCCAGCTTCATGTTGGCGGCACCGGTGCTGATGCGGATCTCGTGGCCGTAGGCGCCGCAGTCCACCACACACTTGGTCAGGTGGGTGCCCTCCTGCTTTTCCATCTCCACGATCTTGCCGACGACCACCTTGCTGATGCCGGCATCCAGCGGGATGAGCTCTTCCACCTCGAAGCCGCAGGAGAACAGCTTTTCCTCCAGCTCCTGTGCGGTGACATCGATATCAACGAATTCTTTTAACCAACTGAAAGGTACTTTCATTGTTTGTTCTCTCCCCTCTTATTCGTGGAACTGCTTGAGGAACTGCAGGTTGTTCTCGAACATCAGACCAATGTTGTTGATGCCGTACTTCAGCATGGCGATACGCTCGATGCCGATGCCGAAGGCGAAGCCGGAGTACTCGTCCGGGTCAATGTTGCAGTTTTCCAGCACCTTACGGTTGACAACGCCGCCGCCCAGCACCTCGATCCAGCCGGTGTGCTTGCACAGCGGGCAGCCCTTGCCGTGGCACTCGAAGCAGCTTACATCCACCTCCACGCTGGGCTCGGTGAACGGGAAGTAGGAGGGACGCAGACGGGTGCGGGTCTCGGCACCGAACAGCTTCTGCACGAAGGTGTTCAGCGCACCCTGCAGGTCGCCCAGCGTGATGCCCTTATCCACGACCAGACCTTCCATCTGGTGGAACATGGGGCTGTGGGTAGCGTCCGAGTCGGAACGGAACACACGGCCGGGCATCAGGATCTTGATGGGCGGCTTCTGAACGTCCATGGTGCGGATCTGGCCGCCGGAAGTCTGGGTACGCAGCAGGAACTCCTCCGACAGGTAGAAGGTGTCCTGCATGTCGCGTGCCGGGTGATCCTTGGGCACGTTCAGGCGGGTAAAGTTGTGGTCATCGTCCTCGATCTCCGGGAAGGTACCCACCGAAAAGCCCATGCCGGAGAACACGTCGATGATCTGGTTGGTGATCAGGGTCAGCGGGTGCAGACCGCCCACAGAGCGGGTCTTGGCGGGCAGCGTGATATCCACCGTCTCCGCAGCATTGCGGGCAGCAAGCTCTGCCTGCTTCACCTGTTCTGCAGCAGCATCATAGTCTGCCTGCACCTTTGCCTTGAGTTCGTTGATGATCTTGCCCATAGCGGGGCGTTCTTCCGGCGCAACGGTGCGCAGATTCTTCATCAGGGCAGGGATCTTGCCGTTTTTGCTGAGGTATTCCTGCCAGAAGGAAGCCAGCGTCTCCTTGCTGGACACCTGACCAAGGCTTTCAGCGGCCTGCTTGGCCAGCTCATCGATCATTGCTTGCATGGATTTTCTCTCCTTTATTCTTTGTGTTCATGGAGCGGAGTACAACAAAAAAAGCTCCGTCCCCTGCCCGACTGCTCAGGCAAAAGGGACGAAGCTTTGACCATTTCTGCTCCGCGGTACCACCCGGTTTCCGTCTGCACTAGGGCAGACAGCGCTCAAACGCCGTAACGGGGCGCAACCGTCCTGTGCTAATAGATGCATCCGCATCGTTCGCGCAGACCGCTCGGGAGCGAACTTCAGCCCCTGCCGCACATGGAAGTCCTTTCAGCCGGTGAAGCTTCTCTCTTTGCCGTGCAGACAGCGCCTACTCTCTCCGTCGCTGCGTTTGGTATTATGATAACCAAAAGTTATGTTACCACATTTTGCGGCGGTTTGCAAGCCGCAGAGCGGTTTTTGTTTGCCGGAGCTGCGTTTTGTGCCTTTTTTCGGTCAGGCGGCAGGCCTCACAGGCCGTGATGCAGCACACCGCGAACACCAGCAGGGCACAATCTGTCGGCACGCGACGCATGGGCACTACACGGGCGCACAAAGTATTGAAGCTTTCCACAGCGCTCTGCGGTAAGCCCAGATAAAACAGCGCCAGCGAAAGCGGCAGATGCAACAGTCTGCCCCACAGCAAGGAGCGAAGCGAAACCTCCGGCGGGCAGAGGGTGCGCACCTGCAGCAGCACCGAAGCGCCCTGCACGCTGAGCGCGGCACAGCACAGCCCGCTTGCCCACAGACCGGTGCGGGCGGCGTAGTCGCAGCCGGAGCATACTTCCAGCAGCATGGCGGGAAAGGGTGCAAGCGCCGCGGGCAGCAGCAGCCCGCAGCCTGCCGCCAGCAGCCGGAAATACAGCACAAAGCCGCACAATTTCAGGTAGGTCACCGCTGCTTGCGCAAGGATAGTGTCGAGCGCCGGCGGCGGTTCAGTTTGCGCGGCAGCGGGCGGCGCGGGCAAAGGCTCCGGTATGCCGCGAACACGGCAGAGCAGCGCAGCTGTCAGCCAGCCTGCCAGTACCTGTGCGGCAAACAGACACACCCCCGCCGTACGGCTGCCCAGCAGCTGCTCCCCAACCGTCAGAATAACAAAGGATGGCCCGGAGCAGATACAGGCGGGCAGCAAAGCCGAAGCCTCCTGCGGGGTCAGTTCCCTGCTGCGGACTGCCTCGGCAGCAGCGGCGGCGGCAGGGGCAAAGCCGCCAACAAGGCCGATGAGCAGCACACTGCCCGCGCTGCGGCTGCGCAGGCCGATACAGCGTACCACCGGCCAGAGCAGCACGCCAAGCACCTCGCCTGCGCCGCTGCGCATGATGAGCGCCGACACCACCAGAACCGGCAACAGTGACACCAGCAGCGGCCCGCCGCAGAGCGCAAGACCCTGCCGGAAGGCTTCCGCGCAGGTCTGCGGCGCGGCAAACACCAGTGCCGCCGTAGCTGCACCCAGCAAAAAAAGCCCCGGATGCAGCGGTTTGCAGCTTTTACTCATAAGCACGCCCTCCCCCTCCATATATATGGAAGCATGGGCTGTGCAATGTACAAAGCGCGGGACGGGAGGGACAACGATGGCCAGAGCACACCACGACCGGCGCACCCCGGGCGACTGGCTGCGCGGACTGTTCCGACAGCCGCCGCCCGGGTTTTACAGCCGCCCTGCCGTATACCTGAGCGGCGACCGGATGGAGATCGAGCATTTTTGCACGGTGTTGTTCTTTGATGAAAACAGGCTGTGTCTGCGGCTGGCGAAGGGGCGGTTCACGGTATACGGCAGCGGACTGCGCATCTGCACCCTGACCGCCGCCCGGCTGACGGTGCAGGGGCAGTTTTTGCGCACCGATTTTTCCGATGAATAGGAGGCCATCATGGAAGCTGCAAGCCTTTGGGCGGGGGTGCGCTTTACCGCCCGGAACGGCAGCCCCGAGGCACTTTTGACCGATGCCGCCGGACAAGGGTTGCATTTATACGGTATTTTTTCCCTGCCCGGCGGCTTTTACGGCCATTGCGCAGCATGGCAGTACCGACGGCTGGCCGCACTTGCCCGGCACAGGCGGGTGCGGCTGCGGATAGAAAAACGGCATGGACTTTATTTTTTGCTGCGTCCGCTACTGCGGCGCAAGGGGCTATGGACCGGGCTTGTCGCTTGGGGGCTGGTACTGCTCTGGCTGCAAGGGCTTATATGGGCGGTGGACTACGGCAGCCTGACTACCGGACAGCGGGCGCGGGCGGGTGCGGTGCTTCGCAGCTGCGGCTTGCAGCCCGGCACTGCCGTAACCGAGGAGCTGCTGCGCACCGGAGAGTACGCCCTGCTGGAAAGCGGGGAGTTCTCGTGGGCAAGCCTGAATTTTGAAAAAGGCAGACTTGCGGTAGAAGCTGCTCCTGCGCGTGCACGCCCTGAAATTGCCGCAGGCACCCTGCACGGGCTGCGAGCAAAGTGCAAGGGAACGGTGCTGCGTACAAATCTTGCCAGCGGCACCATGCTGGTAGCCCCCGGGCAGACCGTGGAGGCCGGGCAGGGGTTGATTGGCACGGCACGCAGCGAGCGGGACGGCACCTTGATCTTTGCCCCGGCGGCAGGCACAGTGGTGGCGCAGCTGGAGTGGCAGACAGACCAGAGCGTTCCGCTGGCAGAGACGATGTCGCAGCTGACCGGCGAAAACAAAACAAATTACCGGCTGTTTTTCGCGGGGCACTCTGCCGCGCTTTCCCCCTTTGCACCCGATAGGGATGGACTGTGCCGCACCCGGCATCTGCAATTAGAGGTTTTTGGTCTGCCCCTGCCCTGCGCGGTGGAGGAGACCACCTATTACGGGCAGCAGCAAAAAACGATGTACCGCACCGAGGTGCAGGCGCTTACACTGGCACGGCTGCAAGGGCTGCGGGCACTGCACGATGCTTTCCCGGATGCCGACATCCTCGCCCGCCGGGAGGAATGCACCGTGCAGGAGGATACCCTGCATTACAATGCCGTGTATACTGTGGCGGCAGATATCTGCACATAACAAAAGGCGGACGATTTGGAATGGTCTCCGCTTTGCTCTGACCATGTTCAGCGGAAAGATTATTGTTTATTTACAGGAGGGGTCGAGAGGGAAAGCTTCAGCTATAAAAGCAACTTGCTTCGGAAACGCAGAAGCAAAAAAGGCGGCTGCACATAACTGCGCAGCCGCCTTTTGAAAAGCAGATTTTTTTATTGTACGGTATGTTCGGCTTCAGCGGCCTGTGCAGCCTGTGCATCGTACTCGGCAAGCAGGGCGTTCAGGTCGTACTGATACTTGCTGTGGCAGAAGTGGCACACCACCTCACAGTTGGGGTCCTCGTCCCGCATACGCACAAGTTCGGCACGGCCAAGGCTGAGCAGCATCTCCTTGGTGCGCTCGGCGCTGCAATCGCATTGGTACTGCACCGTGCGCTCGTCCAGCACGTTGGGGGTAAAGCCGGCCAGTGCCAGCTGCATCATGTCCTCGGGGGTCTTGCCCGCATGGAGCAGCTCGGTGACAGAGGGCATGGCGCTGATGTTCTTTTCCAGCTGGTCGATTTCGGCATCGGTAGCGCCGGGCAGCAGCTGTACCATAAAACCACCGGCGCAGAGAATGGACAGGTCTTTGTCCACCAGCACGCCCAGCGCCATCACGGTAGGCACCTGCTCGCTGTAGGCATAGTAGCTGGTCAGATCCTCAGCGATCTCGCCGGATACCAGCGGCACCTGCCCGACCGTGGGCTCCTTTTGCAGGCGGTTGTCCCGGATGACGGTCAGCACACCGTCCTTGCCCACGGCAGTGCCCACGTCCAAATGGCCGTTGGCTTTGGCGGGCAGCTCCACCAGCGGATTGTCAATGCAGCCCTTCACGTTGCCGGTACCGTCGGTGCAGGCGATGAGCACGCCCGCAGGGCCGCCGCCTGCCACACGCAGGGTGATGCGGTCTCGGTCATCCTTGAGCATGGAGCCCATCAGGGCAGCACCCGTGAGCAGACGACCCAGTGCCGCGCTGCAGGTGGCGCTGGTAGTGTGAAGCTTTTCCGCTTTACGGACAATATCGGTGGAATCCACACCGCAGAACACGACACCGCCGTTTTCGGACAGGCCGCGGATCAGGTTTGCCATAGGTTATTCCTCCAGTTGTGTATACTGTTTTGTTGCGCAGAAGAAGTAGCGCTGGCTTTCCTCGGTCAGCGGGCCGAAAGTCTCGCCATCGCAGACGCTTTCCAGTGCAAAACCGTGCTTTTCCAGCGCCGCACGGATGGTAGCCAGATCATAGGTATACTCGCAGAATTCCTCGTGGAAATGCTCGCCGGTCTCGTGATAATCAATGTCCACCGTGATCTCCACCTTGCGGTCGGCGGCGTTATAGTGGTTGCGCCACACGCAGGCAGCATCCTCTTCCTCAAAGGTGAACGCGTTATCGCCCAGAACCTTCTGGTGCTTATAGGGGGTGTTCATATCAAACAGGAACACCCCGCCCTTTTCCATGAAAAAGCCCGCGTTGGCAATGGCGGTATCCAGATCCGGGATGTGGTTGAAGGTATCAAAGGTAGATACCGCCGCCCGGATGGTGCCGTAAAGATCCAGCTTGAGCAGGTCCTGCCTCAGCAGCAGCAATCGACCGGAAAGTCCCAGCTGCTCGGCCTTATCCCGCACCACGCAGAGCATCTCCTCCGACTGGTCGATGCCGATCATATCGTAACCCGCCTGTGTCAGCATCAGGGTCAGTTCCCCGGTACCGCAGCCAAGGTCGGCCACAATGCCGTCATGGATGCCGTGGGCTTCCAGCTTTGCATGGATCTGGCTGTACAGGGCGTCGTAGTCCGCTTCGCCGTTGAATTCATCATAAAAATAGGCAAATTCGTTGTAAGCCATGGCGTTACTCCGCTTCTTCGTTTTCCGCAGCCACTGCGGCGTTGAGCACTGCTTGCAGTTCCGGGATGCCGTAGCCGTTTTCGCCGCTGGTCAGCACCACCTTCTGACAGCCGTAGGGGCGGCAGATGTTTTCAAAGTCCTCCTGCGTTTTTGCAAGCTGGCTCTTTTTCAGCTTGTCCGCCTTGGTCAGCGCCACCACATAGGGAATGCGGTGGTAGTGCAGGTAGCGCAGCATCTGTAAATCGTCTGCGCTGGGGGCGTGGCGGCAGTCCAGCAGCTGCACCAGCAGGGTGTGGTGGCGGGGTGCCTCGAAGTAGCTGTTGATGAGGTCGTCCCAGCGCTCACGGTCGGCGTTACTCACCTTGGCGTAGCCGTAGCCCGGCAGGTCCACAAAGTAGCAGTCGTCCACCGAATAGAAGTTGATGGTAGCCGTTTTGCCCGGCGTACTGGACACGCGCGCCAGATTTTTGCGGCTGCACAGCTTGTTGATCAGGCTGGATTTGCCCACGTTGGAGCGCCCCGAAAAGCTCAGCTCCGGGCGGTCACTCTCGGGCAGCTGGCTGGAAATGCCATAGCTGGCAATAAAATCTGCTTTATTGAAGATCATGGCGTGTTCCTTTCTGTTTTTCAGCAGACAGCGCCCGGCTGGTTCTTCTCAGGCGCGGCGGGGATGCGGTTCTCCCCTGCCTTGGACTTTTTGGTACGGGGACGGCCTGCGGTGCTCTTTGCTGCCTTCGGCTTGAGCAGGGCGGCAGCCAGCACCTGCGAGAGGTTCTGCATGGGCAGGAAGGTCAGGTTCTTCTTGACCTCCTCGTCCACGTCGTAAAGATCAGGTTCGTTGTCCTTGGGGATGAGCACGGTCTTCATGCCCTCGCGGTAGGCAGCCATGCTCTTTTCCCGCAGGCCGCCAATGGGCAGCACATTGCCGTGCAGGGTGATCTCACCGGTCATGGCCACATCGCCGCGCACCGGCACACCGGACAGGCAGGACACCAGCGCCGTGGTCAGGGTGACACCGGCAGAAGGGCCGTCCTTGGGCACAGCACCCTCCGGGGCGTGGATGTGCAGGTCGCACTTCTTCAGCCGCTCGGGGTCGATGCCGTATTCCTCGGCGTGGACGCGCACCCAAGTGACTGCCAGCTGTGCGCTCTCCTTCATCACATCGCCCAGAGAGCCGGTGACCGTGATCTTGCCGGTGCCGTTGTCCATGACCTGCACCTCGATGGGCAGGGTCTCGCCGCCTACGCTGGTCCATGCCAGACCGTTGGCGATGCCCACGGCGTTAGTGCGGTTGAGGAAGTCCGGCTTGACGATGCGGGGGCCCAGCAGTTCCTCCAGCATGGTAGCGGTAACAGCTACGCTTTCCACCTCGCCGGCGGCGATCTTGCGGGCGCACTTGCGCAGCACACTGGTGATGGTACGCTCCAGATTACGCACACCGGCCTCGCGGGTGTAGCCGTCGATGATGCCGTAGAGTGCGCCCTGGTTCATGGTGACCTTGCCGGTCAGGCCGCAGGCCTTAAGCTGCTTGGGCAGCAGATGCTTGCGGGCAATGTTATACTTTTCCACGCGGGTGTAGCTGGGCAGCTCGATGACGTCCATGCGGTCCCGCAGCGGGCCGGGAATGCTGCCCAGATCATTGGCGGTGGTGATAAAGAGCACATGGCTCAAATCAAACGGGATATCAATGAAATGATCGTTGAAGGTGCTGTTCTGCTCCGGGTCCAGCGCCTCCAGCAGAGCTGCCGCCGGGTCGCCCCGGAAGTCCCCTGCCAGCTTGTCGATCTCGTCCAGCAGCATCAGGGGGTTGGAGGACTTGGCGGTGATCATGGCGCTGATGATCTTGCCGGGCATGGCACCGATGTAGGTGCGGCGGTGGCCGCGGATCTCGGCTTCGTCCCGCACGCCGCCCAGACTGATGCGCACATATTTGCGGCCAAGGCTTTCGGCGATGGAGCGCGCAATACTGGTCTTGCCAACGCCCGGAGGGCCGACCAGACAGATGATCTGTGCCTTCACGTCCGGTGCCAGCTTGCGCACGGCCAGCGTTTCCAGAATGCGGTCCTTGACCTTTTTCAGGCCGTAGTGGTCCCGATCCAAAATCTGCTGGGCGCGGTGGATATCCAGATCATCCACGGTCATGGTGTTCCACGGCAGATCCAGACAGGTATCCAGATAGGTACGGATGACCGTGGCTTCCTGATTGCTGCTCTGCATCCGGGACAGGCGGTCTACCTCCTTGAGCAGTTTTTTCTCGCTGTCCTCGGCAAGGTGCAGCTCCCGGATCTTGCGGCGGTAATCATCAGCTTCGGCGTGGGTATCGTCCCCTTCGCCCAGTTCGTCGTTGATGATGTGCAGTTGCTCGTGCAGGTAGTAATCGCGCTGGTTCTTGTCCATGGACTCGTTGACCTTTTCCGCGATCTCCTTTTCGATCTTCATCACCTGACATTCGCGGCGTAGCATCTCCACAAGGCGCTGCAGACGGCCGTTGAGGGTGTTCTCGTTCATCACGGCCTGCTTGTCCTCGTAGCGGAACAAGAGGTTTGCCGGCATATACTCGGTGAGGAACATGGGGTCATCGCTGGAAACGATGGTGAACACCACGTCCTTGGCAAGGCGCGGGTTCATGCCCAGATACTCGTCAAAGCCGGTCTTGAGGGCGCGGAGCAGCGCCTCGGTCTCCACAGCCTCTTCGGGCTTTGCAGCACGTACCGGAGCAGAGCGCACGGCAGACAGCAGAAAATCGCCGGTGGTATCCAGCTCGGTCAACTTGGCGCGGTACTTACCCTCCACCAGCACCTTGACCAGCTCGTCCGACACGCGCAGCACCTGCTTGACCTCCGCTACTACGCCGTAGGTGTACAAGTCCTGCTGAGTGGGCTCACTGGTCTCCATCTCTTTCTGGGCAACCAGAAATACGTTGGAGTTGTTGGCCATGGCCCACTCCACAGCGGCAATGCTCTTTTCCCGCCCGACTTCAAAATGAACAAGGTTGTTGGGGAACACCACCAGCCCGCGCAGTGCGATGGTGGGCAGATGGAGCTCCTTCCGCTCGACCTTGATGGTAACTTTTTCAGACATATACAAACACCTCCCGACTGCCGCTCAAGTTCCCATGCTGCGGCAGCGCTATCTTTTGGGGTCTTTTTGATAAAAATACAGTTGTTTCCTTATTATACAGATTTCCGGCCAAAATGCAACTGCCCTGCCGAAATGGTCGGTCATTCGGGGCGGTTTTCGTGGGTGTTGAAGCCCATTTTGCCCAGCGCGGGCAGCAACGCCCGCAGCGTGACCGAGGTGAGCGCCCCCATGACAAGCCCCAGCACCAGCATGACCGGCGCATAATACAGCGACAAGGACGAGGAGATGATGACCCCTGCGCCCAGCAGCTGCCCCACGTTATGCGCCAGTGCGCCGCAGACCGACAGGATGAACCATGTGGGCCGCACCGGCAGAAGATAGTACAGCACCCACATCACCGCAAGGGACAAAAGCCCGCCGCACAGCGAGAGAAAGCCCGCCGTGAAGCCGGACACCAGAAAGACGAACAGCGCCTTGAGCACATCCAGCACCAGTGCCTGTCGGGGACCCATGAAGAACAAAGCGTACATGACCACGATGTTGGCAAGCCCCAGCTTCATGCCCGGCAAAAGCCCCGGGATGACCAGCGTTCCCTCGATGAAGGAAAGCGCCATGGCCAGCGCAAACAGCAGACCGGACAGGGCGATGTGCCGTGTTTTTTGATAGTTGCTGTGATTTTTAGGCATAGAGGATACGCTCCTTTATTCTTCGGGCTGCTGCGTCTGCTCGTAGGCTTCCTGCTCTTCCATAGCGGCTTCCCATGCGGCAAAAAGCTCCTCCTGATGGAAACGCAGGTCGCTCAGCTCATCGCTTTTCTGGCGCAGCAGGTCGGGGTCGTTGTACACCTCCGGGGAGTTGATCTCGTTGTCCAGCTCCACCTCGCGTGCACCGCAGGCCTCCATCTCGTCCTCGCAGGCCTTGATCTTGGCGCGCAGCTCGGCACGGCGGCGGCGCTGTTCCTTGCCGTAGCCGGTCTTGGCGGGCTCGGCCGCCTTCTGGGCGGCCTGCACCGGGGCAGCACGTCCCATCAGGGCATCGTAGCTGGGGTAGAGCACAGCCTTGCCGTCCTCAAGATAGAGGATGGGACAGGCCAGACTGTTCATCAGGTGACGGTCGTGAGTGACCAGCAGCAGGGTGCCGGTGTACGCCATCAGTGCCTCGGTCAGGTTTTCGCGGGTGTAGATGTCCAAGTGGTTGGTGGGCTCGTCCAGAAACAGCAGGTTCGGCCGTTCCAGCACGATCTCTGCAAAGCGCAGACGCGCCAGCTCGCCGCCGGACAATGCTTCGCAGGGTTTGAACACCGTATCGCCCCGGAAGCCCAGCTTTGCAAGGTGGCTGCGCACTTCCAGCTCGGTCATGCGGGGGTACTTGTTCCAGATGACATCAATGACCCTGCCCTGTCCCAGACGGTTCTGCTGCTGGGCAAAAATGCTGGGACGCGCCCCGGTGCCCAGCCGCACCATGCCGCCGGAGGGGCGGCGCTTGCCGTCCAGCACCTGCATCAGGGTGGATTTGCCCGCACCGTTGGGGCCGGCAATGATAAGCCGCTGCCCGCGGCAGACCGTATAGGTAAAGGGTTCCAGCAGGGTACGCTCCCCGATCTTGATGCTGAGATTTTTCAGCATCACCAGCTCATTCCACGGTTCTACGTCATATTCAAAGCGGAACTTCAGCTGGTTGGTCTCGTCCTTGGGCGCCTCGGTGATCTCCAGCTTTTCCAGCTGCTTGCGGCGGCTCTGTGCCATTTTGGTGGTGGAGGCGCGCACAAGGTTGCGGTCCACATAGTCCTGCAGCTTTTCAGCCAGTGCCACGTCGGCATCGTGCTGCTTCTGGCGCAGGGCATCGGCGGCTTCCTTCTGGGGCAGATAGGCCGAGAAGTTGCCCTTGTAGGTGGTCATGGTCTGGAAGGACACCTCCCAGATCTTTGTACAGACATTATCGAGGAAATAGCGGTCGTGGCTGACCACCAGCACCGAACCGGAGTAGCCCTTGAGGTAATTTTCCAGCCATTCCATGGTGGCAAAGTCCAAGTGGTTGGTGGGCTCGTCCAGAATGAGGACATCGGGCTTTTCCAGCAGCAGCTTTGCCAAGCGCAGCCGCGTCAGCTCACCGCCGGAGAGCACTGCAATGTTCTTTTGCCATGTATCCTGTGCAAAACCCATGCCGGACAGCACCTTTTTGATGTTCACATCCATGTTGTAGCCGTCGGCGGCGTCCACAATATTTTGCAGGGCATCGTGCTGTGCCAGCAGGTCGGCGTTATCGGGCTGGGCAGCCATGCGGCGTTCCAAAATCTGCATCTGCGCCATGGCATCCAGCACCGGGGCAAAAGTGGCGCGCATCTCGCCGTAGATATCCAGCGTGGCGTCCAGCTTTGCGTTCTGCTCCAGATAGCCCAGTGTTACCCCGTGGGTCACGCTGAACTCGCCCTCGTAGTCCTGATATTCGCCGGTAAGAATCTTGAGCAGAGTGGTCTTGCCTGCACCGTTCTGTCCCACAATGCCGATGCGATCTTCCCGCTCGACACTGGCGGTCACATCGTGCAGCACCACCTTTTCGCCAAAGGTCTTACCCAGTTTTTCCAAATGTATCAGCATAATTTGTTCCGTTATCCGTTCTTTTCAGTTACACCATTGGTTTCAGCACTGGTGGCGGCGGTTCTTCAGGCCAACGTTGGCCAGTTCCTCCTGCTCCATCACCAGCGGATACAGTTCCTCCAGACTGGCGATCTCGTAGGTGGGGATCACCTTGCCGGGGTTCTCGGCGTGGTTGGGATTATACCAGCAGGTATCCAGCCCGGCGTTGCTGCCGCCCTGAATATCGCTGGCCAAGCTGTCGCCCACCATCAGAACGTGCTCCCGATTCTCCACGCCCAGTGCGCGCAGAGCCGCATCAAAGATGCGGGCATTGGGCTTTTCGCAGCCCATTTTCTCAGAGATGAACACGTCCTCCATAAAGTTCATCACGCCGCTTTCCGCCAGACGGCGGGTCTGCACCATCTGGGCACCGTTGCTGACGATAGCCAGCGTTGCCACCTCGGAAAGCTCCCGCAGCACGTCCAAAACCTCGGCGTTCATCAAGTCCGGGTGGGTGGACAGCTGCTCCAGATAAAAGCGGTTCATCTCCACGCCGTCACCGGCGGCATCGATGGTCTTTAAAAAGCGGCTGAACCGCTCGCCGAACAGCTTCTCGCGGCGGATCTGGCCTTTTTCCAGCTGCCGCCACAGTTCCTCGTTGATGGTGCGGTAGGTCTGCACGGTCTCGGCGTCCGGCTCGATGCCGTAGTTCACCAGCGTTTCGGTCAGCGCCTTGTTTTCCGCTGCGTCAAAGTTGAGCAGCGTATTGTCTGCATCGAACAGGATGCAATAATATTTTGCCATAGTATCTCACTTTCTTTTCAGCATTTCCCACTTTGGTGTATCAACAGGGAGAAGCCAGCCCCACCCCCCGGCAGAGCTGGCTTCTCGTTATTCAGAAACGATTTCATACGCAGACAGGTCTGTTTGTGCCGGGGTGTTGTCCGGACACATTGTTTTACCCTCGCAGGGCGTCAGACCACATTTCTGCATTTCTTCCTCCAGTGCACTGTTATCCACGTTTTCCCAGTCGGTATCGTAGTAATCCACGCTGCCGTCGGTCACGTCATACTCGCCGGGCAGGGCGGGCGTGCGCATCGCTTCCCAGTACATAAGGCTCCACCTTCCTCTCCCGCCAGCCTATGCGGCGCAAGGAGGAAATGTGCCCTTAGTTGGCAGCTTCCTTGCTGGCGCTTACCTCGGTTTTGGAGGAAGCGGGCTTTTCCTCTTTAGAAGAGGCTGGTTTTTCCTCCTTGGAAGAGGAACTGCTCTGCGAAGAAGAGACGGGCTTTTCTTCCTTAGAAGATGCCGCAGAAGAGGCAGGCTTCTCCACCTTGGAGGAGCTGCCAGCGCTTTCAGAAGTACCGTTCGAGGAGGAAGAAGCGGGCTTCTCCTCCTTGGAGGAAGCGGGTTTCTCTTCCTTGGAAGAGGCCGGTTTTTCTTCCTTAGAGGAGGACGTTTCTTCCTTGGAGGATGCAGGCTTATCCTCCTTAGAGGAAGCGCTGGAGCTGCTGGAACTGCTGGAGCTGCTGGTGCTGCCGGACGTTCCACCGCTGACCGTAAGTTCCAGCTTGTTGCTGGTGACGGTGCAGTCATTATAGCTGGCGGTGGCATACACCCGGAAGGTGCCGCCCACCATGGAGGGGTCTACCTCGCCCTTTACGGTGGTCTTACCGGCAGCCTGTGTTACCTCGCTGCCGTTGACATACCAGCGGATGCTGGAAGCATCCAGATACTTGCCCTTGAGGGTCGCTTTAAAGGTATAGGAATCCCCCAGCCCAGCCTTACCGCTGCTGCTGACCTGGATAGAGGCTGCTGCAAACACAGCGGTCACATCCACATTCTGGTCAAAATTGGTATCAGTGCGGGTGCGCTTGGTCACGCCATCGCTCCACTTGACGAACACATAGCCGTCCTCCGGCACAGCGGTCACCTTAACGCTCTGGGCGGCGCTGGTCACCTTGACGGTAAGAGACTTGCCGCTCTCGTCGCCGCAGGTCAGGGAGCCGCCGCCGGTTTTGTCCACGCGATAGTCCGCCTGATACTCCGTTTTTTCCTCAACAACAGAGGAGGAGACCGTCTCCGAGCTGCTGGGTGCCTCCACCGCAGAGCTGGGGTTGGCGGTATACTCGGCACGGGTGGGGATATTATTGGTGTCCGGGCGGCGATCCTCGGTCTGGTAGGCGTGGGTGCGCAGATACTTCAGCAGCACCTTCAGGCCTGCGGGCTTGAGGTGGATATCCCCGCTCTGGTAGTAATCGACATTGCCGTAGCCGTTGGCGTCCTTCAGTGCCTCGGCAGAGTTGAGGAACTTGACGCCCAGCTGCTCGCACATGGTCAACAGCGCCATGTTGAAATCATCAATACGGGTCTGGTCCATGTTGGGGTAGTTGGAGTGGTTGGACGGGACCGGCGGCACCGTGTTGACGATGATATCGGTATAGGGATAGCTGGCCTGAATGGCCTGTACCAGCGCGGTGTAGTTGCTGATAAAGTCCTCGGTATTCATGCCGTTGTCGTTGGTGCCCAGCATAATGACCACCCGGCGGGGCTTCATTTTGGCCACCGCCTGCGCGATGGTGTAGCGGTTATCGTCCCGCTTAAAGGTAACGATGCCCTCGTTCAGGGCGGCGCTTGTGCCAATGCCTTCCTTGGCGCAGAACTGCTGCAACGAGATCAGACCGTTGGCGTACAAACGCACCGTGTTGGAATCGCCGATAAAAAGGGTCTGCTCCTGATAGGCGTCACCAGCATCAGCAGTCCCGGTGAGCAGTGCGCTGGAAGTCTCGTTGATCTGGTAGTGGTCGGAGATATCCTCCTCCCCTTCCGGAGCGGGCGCAGGGGTAATAATGGAAGAATCCCCCGGCTGCTCCGTCGGGCTCTTGCCCCGCTTGAGCATGGTAAGGGTGATGCCGATGGTCAGCAGCGCCGCCAGTGCGCACACGATGCACACCAGCACCGCCTGCTTCTGCATCGGGGTCAGCGCCTTGTTCTCCTGTTGATTATTGCTTCTCATATTCTATCCATTCTCCTTCCGAAGGAATGAAACTTCCTGTCATACCCGGGCTGCCAGCAGCCGGTCGGTAAGGTCGGCGCAGCTTTCGGCCAGCAGCACCGGATGGAAAGCTTCCAGCTCTTCCCGGCTGCCGTAGCCGTACAGCACACCGGCAGCATCCAGACCACAGTCGGCAGCGCCCCGCATATCATCGTTGCGGTCGCCCACCATCAGCACCCGCTTGCCCTGCAAGGCGGGCTGGCTGAGCACATAACGCACGACCTCGGTCTTGGTGTCCCGGCTCTCGTCCATGGAGGCACCGCCGATAAAATCAAAATACTGCGCCAGCCCCTGTTCTTCCAGAATGGGGGTGACCACCTTGGTGGGCTTGGAGGTGGCGGTGCACAAAATAAAACCAGCCTGCTTCAGGGTTTGCAGCATCTGCGGAACACCCGGGAACACGGCACACTCGTGGCTGCCCTTCACCGCGTAGCTCGTGCGGTAAAGGTCGGTGGCCTTTTCGATCAGCGCCGGGTCGGTGAAGTGCTCACCGAAGCTTTTGCGCAGCGGCGGGCCCAGATACCGGCGCAGGTTTACGCCGGATACATCCACACCCATGGTGCAGAAAACCTCTTGCAATGTATGAATGATACCGGGGGCCGAATCGATCAGCGTCCCGTCCACATCAAATAGGATCGCATCATAATGCAGCAATATTTTATTCCTCGCTTTCATGGTGATACATCCAATAGTATAGCACAGATTTGATACATCAGCAATTCCAACAAAAGATTTTTCTGTCTCTTATGCAGGATTTTCATAAAAAGGGAGGCTGCTGCACCCTGTTTTGTGCAGCAGCCTCCCTTGCGGCAGAACGATTCAGAGCAATGTCGGGCAGCCTGCGGGCTGCCCGGCATTGCATTTTCATGGGTTAGATTGCAGTAAAAATCGTCCCGCACAAAAAACATTACTGCGCAGGTGATGGGCAGCCGCTGTCCCCCGGGACATAGAGGTTGTTGGAAACGAACTCCAGCTTATCCTTGAGCACCAGTTCAAGATTTGCGACGGCGTGCACCATATTGGTGGCGGAGTCGTTCACCTCCAGCAGCTTGCAAAGATCCAGGCCATCCAGATCCATGGCCTTCTGCATCTTCCGGCTTTCGGCACACAAAATGTGGCTGAGCGCCGTTTCCTGCAAGGCAATGCTTTCCATCAGGTCCACAACGGCTTGATCCAAGCTGACCTTGGGCATCTCCGGGCACTGAGAACGGGCGCATGGTGTATCGATCATCATAGGGCAAAACCTTCCTTTCCAGTCGTGTGCCCTATCCTATGCTGCGGCGGGTACAGCTGTTACTGCTTTTCTGCCTGTGCGCGCACCTTCTCAATGGTATCGCGGTAGCCGCCGGAACCGTACTGGATGCAGCGGTTGATGCGGCTGATGGTGGCAGTGCTGATCTCCACCGCCTTGACGATCTGCTCGTAGGTGGCACCGTCCAGCAGCAACTTTGCGGCCTGCAGGCGCTGTGCCATATCCGAGATTTCCTTCACGGTGCACAGATCCTCAAAAAAGGCGTAGCACTCTTCCCGGCTCTCCAGACTGAGGATAGCGTCAAACAGTGCATCCGTCGTCTCGTTTCTTCTGGAATTTTTTTCAGCCATTGTTTTTCTCCTTATTATAACAGCGGCGGCAGCGGGCAAAGCGGCCGGTGCTGCCGCACGGAATATTCTGTACGCTACTACTTTAGCACTTCAAAGTGCGAAAGTCAAGACCTGTGAGTGAATGGTTTTCAATTAAGAGCGTATTCAGTTTTATTCTCTTCACACATGAAAGAAAATCACCTAAAAATTATTCCCAGAAAATGGCTTGAATTGGCGCATCCTCTGAACTTGTGACGAAAATATTGACAATTGATGAAAACGGGAATAAAGTAGGACACAATCATTCAGCAAATGCAAGGAACAGGACATGATCTTCTGCATCACCCTCTTTCAGCGAGCCGCTTCTCGGATGAAAAAGCGGCAGTCAGGAGCAGAGGACCCTCGCCTGCGAGCAGCCTGTGTGAACCGGGTTTTGTGCCCCCAAGTAGCATGGTGCCGTCCAGCCCACGTTATCGGGCAGCATGGTCAGTATACCATGCGTGGGAGAGTGGCTGTTTTAACACAGCAAGCGAAGTGGTACCGCGGAGTATTGCTCCTGCCCTGGCAGGCGGGAGCAGAAGCCTTCGTCTTCGGAGTGTGGCCGGAAAGCCCGGTCATGTGCTGAGGACGAAGGTTTTTTACGCTCCGGGGAAGCGCTTTGCCGGACGGCATCCTATCGTTCCGAACCTGTTGCGGAGTGAAAAAAGGAAAGAGGTAGAAAACTATGAATACGCTGGTCATCGTATTGATCGCAGCGGTGTGCCTGTTTGGCGCTTATGTGCTTTACGGCCGCTGGCTGGCTAACAAATGGGGCATCGACCCCGCAGCCAAGACTCCGGCTGTCGTCCACGAGGATGGCCGGGACTATGTGCCCACCAATGGCTGGACGGTGTTTGCCCACCAGTTCAGCTCCATCGCTGGTGCAGGCCCTGTCACCGGTGCCATTCAGGCCGCAGCCTTCGGCTGGCTGCCGGTGCTGCTGTGGGTGCTGCTGGGCGGCATCTTCTTCGGCGCTGTTACCGACTTTGGCGCTCTGTATGCTTCCGTTAAGAACGACGGCAAGAGCATGGGTATGCTGATTGAAAAGTACATCGGCAAGACCGGCCGCAAGCTGTTCCTGCTGTTCTGCTGGCTGTTCTGCGGCATCGTGATTGCCGCTTTTGCGGACATGGTTGCCGGCACCTTCAATGCCTTCGGCGCAGACGGCGCAATGGTTGAGGCTGCCAAGACCAACGGCGCTGCCGGCATGGTGTCCATCATGTTCATGGTGTTCGCCGTTATCTTTGGCCTGCTGCAGAAAAAGTTCAGCTTCTCCGGCTGGAAGGAAAGCGTTATCAGCATCGTGTTCATCGTGCTGTCCTTTGTCATCGGCGCAAACCTGCCCCTGATCCTGGGCAAGGCCGCTTGGAGCTACATCACCTTTGTGTACATCTTCTTTGCTGCTGTGCTGCCCATGTGGCTGCTCAAGCAGCCCCGTGACCACATGACCACCTTTATGTTCGTGGCCATGATTGTGGGTGCTGTGGTTGGCCTGCTGGTGGCACACCCCACCATGAATCTGCCTGTGTTCACCGGCTTTACCAACGAAAAGCTGGGCACCATGTTCCCCATCCTGTTCGTCACCGTGGCCTGCGGTGCAGTTTCCGGTTTCCACAGCCTTGTTTCCTCCGGTACTTCCTCCAAGACCGTTGAGAACGAGAAGGATATGCTGAAGGTCGGCTACGGTGCCATGATCCTTGAAAGCCTGTTGGCGGTTCTGGCTCTGTGCGTTGCCGGTGCTGCCGCAGCTGCCGACGGTACCCCTGCTGCCGGTACTCCGTTCCAGATCTTCAGCCGCGGCGTTGCCGGTTTCTTTGAGATGTTCGGTGTGCCCGCCTACGCTGCTACCGTGTTCATGACCATGTGTGTTTCCGCACTGGCACTGACCAGTCTGGACGCCGTGGCCCGTATCGGCCGCATGAGCTTCCAGGAGCTGTTCAGCGTGGACGACATGGAGCACGCCGAGGGCTGGCGCAAGCTGTTCTGCAATGTGTACTTCTCCACCTTCATCACGCTGGTGTTTGGCTTTATCCTGACCAAGATCGGCTACGCCAACATCTGGCCTCTGTTCGGTTCTGCCAACCAGCTGCTGAGCGCACTGGTGCTGGCTACCCTGTGCGTGTTCCTGAAGGTCACCGGCCGCAGCAACAAGATGCTGTTCCCCCCTCTGGTCATCATGCTGTGCGTTACCTTTACCGCATTGGTGCAGCGCCTGATCGCTATGGTCAAGGCCATCAGCACCGCCGCTTCTGTTACCATCCCTGCCGGTGAGACCACTTGGGGCGCTGTGTTCATCGCAAACGGCCTGCAGCTGATCCTTGCCGTGCTGCTGATCGTGCTGGGCCTGAACATCGTGTTCCACTCCTTCTCCGCTTACAAGAAGGCTGAGCACAACAGCGAAGCAAACGTCTGATTCTGCCATTCACAATCCTGTTTTCAATAAACAAAACGCCGCTGACGATGCACAAAGCCGTCAGCGGCGTTTTGTTTTATTCCGGCAGTTCCATTTCATGTTCCATGGGTACAAAGCCGAACTTTTCATACAGCGGCCTGCCCATTGCGGTCGCTTCCAGCGAGATGGCCGTCACCCCGCGCCGGTGCGCATCCTCCACCAACCGGGTCAGGATGCGGGTCGCAATGCCCTGCCGCCGGTACTGCGGTGCGGTGTACAGATTTATAAGGTAGGCTTTCCAACCGGTGGGGTTATGGACGGTGGGCATGACCTGAAAATAGCTCACGGCGCCGGTGCCTGCCAGCGTTTCACCGTCCCAAAGGAGATACGCCGTGTGGGTGTTCTCGGCAAAGGCCTTCTGGTAATAGGTCCGTGTCTGGCTCTCCACCTCCGGCAGCGGAGTATCTTCCGGCAGCTGATTGGCTGCCCGCAGCACCCGGCAGCGCACCGCTACCAGCAATTCCAGCTCTGCCAGCGTGGCTTTCTGTTCGGTAAGGTTCAGCAATTGTGTTCCTCCCAGCTTTGCAGAGCGGCCAGCTGGGTCTCGGTGTGGAACCAGTGCTCCCCGCCCTCCAGAATGGTCAGGTGCGCCCCGGTCTGCTGCCGGAACCGCTCCATAGCGGTGTGCCCGGTAAGGGGATCTGTATCAGCATAGAGCACCTGTGTGGGTACTTTCCAGTGCAGCGGGTGCTCCCGCACCCAGCACAGATACGGCCACGAAAGCGTCTCCCCAAAGTCTGTGGGGATCTCCCCTGCCGCGTGCAGCTGCTCCTCCGTTACCCCTGCCTGCTGCATCAGGGCAAGGATCAATTTTTCCATATCCACGATCGGGGACACCAGCAGCGCCTTCTCCGGCGTTTGCGTCTGCAACGCCTGCATAGCAAACCACGCCCCGATGCTGACCCCATACACCCGGATATGCTTCCATACCGGCTGCATCCGGGCGTAAACCGCCTGCAGCTCCCGGGTGACCACCCACGGCACCAGCTTTTCCGGGCTGTTTTTCCGGGTGCCGTGCTCCGGCAGATCGACAGCCAGTACCTGCCAGCCTGCCGGGCAAGCTGTGCGGGCAAAGCGGGCAGCCTCGGCTGCGCTGCCGTTTTTGCCGTGGACGTAGAGATAGACCCGGCGGCTGCGCTTGCCGTACAGGACAGCCGGGATGCCTGCGATCTCAAGCTTGATTTTTTCCATAACGGCTCCCTCCTGTTTTGGGGCGCATTGCGCCCTGTTTTCTCTATGATAGCACAAGCAACAGCCAAACACAAACAGAAAAAACTAATGCTAACACGATTTTAAATGGCCTCCGCTGCCGCTCTGGCCATTGTTCAAGGAAAGTATATTTTAATATTTGAGGTTCTGAAACGCCTGCGGGCGTTTCAGAACCTCTTTTCACAGAAGGGGTCGTAACTGGAAACGGCTGCTGTTACCTCTTACGTCCTCTCCCGTGAAAATGGGATAACGGAGCGTCCGCAGGCGTTCCGTTATCCCGAAATAATAAATCATAATTCCGCTGAATATGGCCAAAGCGCAGCGGGGGCCATTTGAAATCGTTCTGCACAAAAAGAGCCACCGCACAAGGCTGTGCGATGGCTCTTGAGATAGTGCTTCAGGTTTTGCTTAGCCGAAGATGTTGATCAGGATACCAGCAGCAACGGCAGAACCGATAACGCCGGCCACGTTGGGGCCCATGGCGTGCATCAGCAGGAAGTTGGAGGGATTCTCACTCTGGCCGACCTTCTGGGAGACACGAGCGGCCATAGGCACGGCGGAAACGCCGGCGGAACCGATCAGGGGGTTCACCTGACCGCCGGTCAGCTTGTACATAACCTTGCCGCACAGCACACCGGCTGCGGTGCCGAAGGAGAAGGCGATCAGACCCAGCACAATGATGAACAGGGTGCGGCTGTTCAGGAAGGTGTTTGCACTGGTGGTGCAGCCAACAGACAGAGCCAGGAAAATGGTGATGATGTTCATCAGCTCATTACCGGCGGTCTTCTGGATACGATCCACAACGCCGGACTCCTTCATCAGGTTGCCCAGCATCAGCATACCGACCAGAACGGCGGCATCCGGCACGATGAGGGAAACAATGATAGCGACCATGATGGGGAAGATGATCCTCTCGGTCTTGGAGACGGTGCGCAGCTGCTTCATGACCACAGAGCGCTCCTTGGAGGTGGTCATTGCCTTCATGATGGGCGGCTGGATAACGGGCACCAGTGCCATGTAGCTGTACGCTGCCACAGCGATGCTGCCCAGCAGCTCAGGTGCCAGACGGGAGGTAACGAAGATAGCGGTCGGGCCGTCGGCACCGCCGATGATGGAGATGGCAGCGGACTGCTTCTGGGTGAAGTCCACCAGACCGGTAGCGGCCAGCAGACGGGCGCCCATGTAAGTACCAAAGATACCGAACTGTGCGGCAGCGCCCAGCAGCAGGCTCTTGGGGTTGGAGATCAGGGGTGCAAAGTCGGTCATGGTGCCGATACCGAGGAAGATCAGCGGCGGGTAGATGCCCAGCTTAACACCCATGTAGAGCATATCGGCCAGACCGCCGTTGTTCAGGATCTCGACCCACATGGGGTGCTCCAGACCGTCACCAACGAAGTACTGCATGTGGATGATGCCGCTGCCGGGGAGATTGGCAAGGATCATGCCAAAGGCCATGGGCAGCAGGATCAGGGGTTCGAATTCCTTGACGATGGCGAGGTACAGCAGAAAGCAGCCCACGCAGATCATCACGGCGTACAGCCAGCCGCCGGGCTGGCCAAACTGTGCAAAGCCGGAACTTTGGAAAATACCGACCAGAGTATCAATAAACTGTGTCATGCTCTTCCTCCTGTGTTAAAACGGAGCCGTGGTGTCGTTCACGCCGGCCTTGCCCCAGCCGTTTTTGCCACGACGCACTGCCTTAAGGGTGTACTTGCCGTTGCCCATTGCATGGATAGCAGCCATAATGGCGGCCACCACATCACCGGGGATGCCCTCCTCTACCTGAGGAGCAGGCGCAGCCTGCTGTACCGGAGCGGCAGCGGGCTTTGCGGCAGGTGCCTGTGCAGCAGTCTTGGCGGCCTTCTTCTTGGCATTCATCGAGTCGAAGATCTTGCCCTCCAGCGTGATGATAGCCATCAGCAGCACGAGGATCAGGAACACCAGCACGATACCAGTAATGGTAACGACCACATCGAAACCTAAGTCCATGGTTTTTCCTCCTGTTTGTTGGATACTGCAAGCGATACAACATCGTTAGCAGAAAATCAATTTGGGTATAGTATACCGTATTTTGCCATTCATTTCAACAAAAATTAACAAATTTTATTTTTGCTGCTTTGTGATATGACATGGACAAAACGAACCAATCTTAGCGGCGGCCGATGCGCGGAGTGGCATCCGTAAAGCCGGTTTCCAGCTTATCACCGATGGAAAGGCTCTGTGCCGTGCCCAGTGCAACGCAGTTTACAGGGTCCGGCGAGACGGTGACCTCCACCTTCAGTTCCTGGCTCAGATATTCGGTCAGGCCGTGCAGCTGGGCACCGCCGCCGGTCAGCATAACGCCGTTGCGGTAGATATCGCCTGCCAGCTCCGGCGGAGTCTTTTCCAGCACCTGATGGGCTGCGGTGCCGATCTGCTCGCTGAGCATCATCACCGGCTCGTACAGGTCGTCGGTGGAAACGGTCACGCGCACCGGCAGACCGGTAAGCAGGCTGCGGCCCTTGATCTCCATGCTCTCGTGGAAATCGGTCTTTTGGGGGCAGCAGGCAACGTGCTTTTTCAATTCTTCAGCGGTGCGCTGGCCGATGGCGATGCTGTATTTGTTGCGGACGTGCTTGAGGATCTCTTCATCGTAGTGGTTACCGGCCACGCGCACACTGGTGGCCTTGACCTTGCCGCCAAGGCTCAGCACGGCGATATCCGTGGTGCCGCCGCCGATATCAATGATCATGCGGCCGTCCGGCAGGGTGATGTCGATGCCGGAGCCGAGAGCAGCGGCAATGGGCTCATCGATCAGGTACACCTGACGGGCACCGGCTGCCACCACAGCCTCCACCACGGCATCGCTCTCAATGCCGGTAATGGCGGCGGGCACGCACACTGCCACCCGGGGCTTGACCATGTGGGAGCTGTACACCTGCTTGACAAAGCGGCAGATCAGCTCCCGGGTCATGGTGTGGTCACTGATGACGCCATCCTTCAGCGGGAAGATGGCGGAGATATAGTTGGGCGTGCGTCCCACCATAGCCAGTGCTTTATCGCCGGCTTCCAGCACGGTGTTCTTGCGGGTATCCATTGCCACAACGCTGGGCTGATTGAGCACCACGCCCTTGCCCTCCTGCGCAATGATGATGGTAGTAGTACCAAGGTCGATGCCGATATCATTCTGTGCCATAATTGCCTGAATCCTTTCTCTGCGTTCCTCTATCATGTATGTAACGCCCGCAGCGGCGGGCAAAAAACAAAGACTGCTTTAGTATAACATAGTTGCGGCAAAAAGTATACAAGCTTTGCCGCTGTTCTGCGCGGTTTTATCAGGGGCTCTCCCCTTCTGTACTGAGCTGCTGTGGCGGCTGTCCGGCCTGCAACAGAGCGCACAGGCCGCTGTAACGCAGATTCTGCCGGATGTTGCTCATCATGCTGTTCACCACATCCCTGCGGCCCGCCACAACGCACAGCCTGCGCGCGCGGGTGACACCGGTATAAAACAGGTTGCGGTAGCACAGCCTTGGCGGCACCTGTGCCACCGGCAGGATCACCGCCGGGAACTCGCTGCCCTGACTTTTGTGCACCGTGATGGCGTAGGCGATCTCCAGCTCGTTCAGGTTTTCCGCCGGGTAGAGCAGCCGCCGGTCGTCCATACGCACCACCATGGAGCGCTCTCGCAGGTTGATGCTTTCCACGATACCGATATCGCCGTTGTAGGCGCCTACGCCCTGCTCGCCGCCGATGCGGTTCCAGACGATCTCGTAGTTGTTGCGCACCTGCATCACCTTGTCCCCCACTCGGAACACTCGGGCGGCGCTTTGCAGCTGTGGCTTACCCTTCTGGGGCGGGTTGAGCAGGTTTTGCAGCTCCACGTTCAGCGCCTGCGTGCCGGTGGGGCCAAGCTTTGTGGGACACAGCACCTGAATATCCCGGATGGGATCAAAGCCGTAGCTCCGGGGCAGCCGGGTGGTGACAAGGTCACACACCAGACGCTGCGCAGCCTCGCCGTCCGCTTCCAGAAAGAAGAAGTCGTCGGTTTTGCTGCCCTTTTGCAATGGCTCGCCGGAGATGATATGGTGCGCGTTTTCCACGATGAGACTGCGTTTTGCCTGCCGGAAGATCTCGTTCAGGCAGACAGTTGGCACGCAGCCGGAGCGGATGACCTCGCTGAGGATGTTGCCCGCGCCTACGCTGGGCAGCTGGTCGGCATCGCCTACCATAATAATACGGCAGGTGTAGCGCAGTGCCGCAATGAGTGCCTGAAACAGCTTGACGTCCACCATGCTCATCTCATCCAGAATGACCACGTCACACTTGAGCAGGTTTTTGTCGTTGTGGATAAAGCTGACCACGCCGCCGGTGTAGTCCACCTCCAACAGACGGTGGATGGTGCTGGCCTTGCGACCGGTCAGCTCGCTGAGCCGTTTGGCGGCGCGGCCGGTGGGGGCGCACAGGGCTACCCGCTCGGCCTGATTTTCCAGCAGCTGCAAAATGGCGTTGACCGTGGTGGTCTTGCCAGTGCCGGGGCCGCCGGTGAGCACAAGGCAGTTCTCTGTCATAGCCTTGCGGATGGCTTCCCTTTGCAGGGGGGCGTAGGCAAAGCCCTGCGTCAACTCTAAGATCTGGATGTTTTTATCCAGCTCCCGCACGGTATTCTTGCCGCGCTTTGCCAGCAGATTCAGCCGGTCGGCAATGTCCTGCTCCGCAGCCAACAGATCCGGCAGGTAAATATAAGGTACCGCATCGAACATTTTCACGCACAGTTCTTCCGTCTCGATGCAGTGATCCAGTGCACGGGCCAGCTTTTCCGGCGGCTGATGGATAAAGTTGGAGGCAGTGGCCAGCAGCTGTGCCCGGGGCAGGCAGGTGTGGCCGTTGCCCGCGTTGTGGCGTAAGGTGCGCAGCAGGGCCGCTTCCAGCCGCTGGGCACAGTCCCCTTCCATGTGGTAATACTGGGCGATGCTGTCCGCGTGGCGGAAATCCAGCTGTAACGGCTCGCCGCACAGCAGATAGGGGTTGGACGCAATAGCCTGCATTGCCCCCACGCCAAAGGCCTTGAACACCTCCATGGCCTTGCGGGGACTGATCTCGAACTGCGCCAGATAGGCGATGAGCTCCCGCATGCCGAACATCCGCTTGAACTCCTGCTGAATGCGATCGGCTTTATCCGGCGAGATGCCGGGGATCTTGGTCAGCCGGGCGGGGTCGTTGGCGATGACCTCCAGCGCTTCAGCCCCGAACATATCAATGATCTTATCCGCAGTCCTTGCGCCGATATACGGCAGGGAACGGCTGGCCAGAAAGGCGTACACCGCTTCCAGATCCTTGGGCATATCGGTTTCGCATTCCTGCGCGTGGAACTGGCGGCCATAGGTGGCGTGGTTTTCGTATCGGCCGCGGCAGATGACGCTTTCCCCTGCGTGTAGCTCGCCTACGATGCCGCAGACCACCGTGAGTACCCCGCCGCCGGAGATTTCGAACACCACATAGCCGTTATCCTCGTTCTCGTAGATGATATCCTCCACGACGCCTTCAATCTGTTCCAACTGCTCGTCCACCAGCTCCACCTCCTTTGCACAGATATTATAAGTATAGCCCTTTTGGCGGGATTTGTAAATTGTAGAATCCGTAAAATACCCCGGCGGCTCTCGCCTTTTTCCGGCGGTTGTGCTATACTGGGCGCAAACACTACGTCACGAAATGAGGAGCAACAATGGAGATCATCATTCATCAGGCCATTCTGCACGTTCTGGATACCACCATGGATGCGCCGGTGCTCAGCGGCGGGCCCATGGAGCTGACCGCCGAAAAAAACGCCTACCTGCAGAACCACATTGAAAAGCTGCTGGCCAGCGACGATATCCGTCAGTGCCGCCCGCTGCCAGACTCGGCCTTTAAAAATGAGCTGGAGCACAATCAGGACTTCGTGGATCTTTCCTGCCGCATTGCCGGGGTGCTGTTCGACTATATGCACGCCCACACCACCATCCCCGGGGCAGACCTTGCCGTGGTGGATTTTACCCGGGACGGCGCGCCTTGGCTGGGCATTCTGAAGCTGAACTACAAAAACGGCTACACCCACTACACGGAAACCGTAGAGGGTGCCCCGGTGAACTCCATCATCCAGCAGCGCGCCTGCCTGCCTACCCAGAGCGGCAAGGTGGAGGAGGGCGCGCTGGTAGACCTAACCGATTACTCCATGCGGCTGCTGGAAAAGAAGTACGATATTGACGGCCACAAGGAGTTTTACCTTTCCACCGTGGTGTTCCAGTACACTACCGCCCAGCCGGAAAAGAAAAAGTTGCAGGCCATTCAGGAAGCCGCCGTGCAGGCTGTGCAGGAAAACTACGCCGAAACGCCCCATGTGGAGGCACAGGTGGCCATGATGATCGCCAATCAGGCCGCCGACAACGACAATCAGGTGTCCATCAAGCAGGTGCGCCAGCAGCTGGAAGAGGAATATCCTCTCGCCGCCGTGCCCTTTGACGACTATGTGGAAAAGAGCGATGTCATTGACAGCGCCGCCCAGCCGGTGACCGTGACCCCCGCCCGCATCCGCCGGATGGAGAGCCGCAGCCTGCGCACCGCCAACGGCATTGAGGTAAAGATCCCCACGGAGTTATTGAACGCCGAATCCGAGGTAGAATTCCTGCACGCTGATGACGGCAGCATCTCCCTGCTGATCAAAAATGTCATTTTGTAAGCTGTAACAGCAAAATCTTGCAAAACCCTGCGTTTAGCCTTGCTATCCGCAGGGTTTTGTGCTATACCTGTGTTGTATCTTTCGTGGTATACGTGTTACGACTTAGAGGAGGAAATTTTATGGAACTGGCTCTCATCACCGCGCAGCAGGTCGCGGTCTTGTTCCTGCTGATCGGCACAGGCATGGTGGCGGTCAAGACCGGTGTGCTCAAGCTGGAAAACAAGCAGGCGCTTTCCAATCTGCTGGTGTACATCATCGTGCCGGCCATGGTGGTAAACTCTTACCGCATGGAGTTCAGCGCCCAGATCCTGCGTAATCTGCTGGCGGCTTTTGGCATGAGTGTCCTGTCCGTTCTGCTGGGCACCGTGATCACCCTGTTGCTCACGGCACGCAAGACCGGCAGCCGGATGCCCATTTTCCGGTTTGCCTGCATTTTTTCCAACGCGGCGTACATGGGCTTCCCGCTTATTTCGGCGCTGTTCGGCTCCGAAGGTCTTTTGTATGCCAGTGCCTACGTTACTGTGTTCAACATTCTGCTGTGGACGCTGGGTTATGGCCTTGTCAGCGGCGGTTCCAGTGTAAAAGAGGTTGCCCGCAGTCTGGTGCGCACCCCGGTACTGTATGCCATTGTGGTGGGGCTGGGCATCTATCTGCTGCAGATCCCGCTGCCTGCCCTGATCACTCAGCCGCTGGAGCTGCTGGCCGGGGTGAACACGCCGCTTTCCATGCTCATCACCGGGATGCTGATCGCCGCCGGTGACGTGCGCAGCATCATGACCGACAAGCATATCTGGAAGCTTGCCTCTGTGCGCATGCTGCTGATTCCGGCGGCTACGCTGGCACTGTTCGGGGTACTGGGCTTCCACGGCACTGCCGCACAGGTGGTAACGCTGCTGGAATGCTGCCCGGCAGCCGCCATCACCTCGGTATTTGCGGTGCAGTTCGGCCACGATGAGCACTTTGCCGCCGGAAGCGTGGTGTTGACCACCCTGCTCAGCATCATCACCCTGCCGCTGTGTGCGTTGATCATCACCATGGTGATGTAAGACGTCCTGCGGCGGTGCCGCTATATTATGCTATATTTATATTGTAAGAAGAGCCGCCGTGCATCGTGTTGTACGGCGGCTCTTTGCTTTGGCAATCGGAGAACATTCCCGACCATTGCCACACAAAACAAAAAAACCATCGCTTTTGCATTTCTGCATCAACGATGGCTTCGTATTGGAGCGGCCGACGAGGCTCGAACTCGCTACCTCCACCTTGGCAAGGTGGCGCTCTACCAGATGAGCTACGGCCGCATATCCGGTGCATTTATCCCTGCACCCTCCCGAGCGATTCTTGCGAATTTCGGGGTCCCCGCAAAAGCTTGCAAAGCGAGACTTTGTGGGGAAAAGGAGAAAGTCTTACACGACTTTCGACGTGGTGCCTCCGATCGGAATCGAACCAATGACACGGGGATTTTCAGTCCCCTGCTCTACCGACTGAGCTACAGAGGCAAATACGACCCGGATCGGGCTCGAACCGACGACCCCCAGCGTGACAGGCTGGTGCTCTAACCAACTGAGCTACCGGGCCATATGGTGGAAGTTAACGGGCTCGAACCGCTGACCCTCTGCTTGTAAGGCAGATGCTCTCCCAGCTGAGCTAAACTTCCACATATGGAGCGGCCGACGAGGCTCGAACTCGCTACCTCCACCTTGGCAAGGTGGCGCTCTACCAGATGAGCTACGGCCGCACATTCCATTTGTTTTTGCCGGTCTGTTGTCCGGCGACGTTGGTTATTATACCGCACACTCCGGCAGTTGTCAACCACAAAATTACATTTTTTTGAAAAAGAATGTCTTTTAACTCTGGTACGTTCTTTTTATTTTGTGTGCAGCACCACATCCCCCCTTTTCACCTCGTTTCGCACGGCTGTGTGCACGAGCAAAATACAGTTGCTTTCTATTTCACAAACTATTATAATAAAGAGGACGCTTTGTCAAACGGAAAGCTGCACCCGCGCGGGTGCAGCTTCCATTTATAGAAAAGAAAAAGGAATTGCCAGCAAAAAGGAGCTAACGCAATGTATAAGATCACTGAAAAGGTCGCGCTGAACCCCACCGTGACAAAGATGGTCATCGAAGCCCCGCTGATTGCCAAAAAGGCAAAGCCGGGTCAGTTCATCATTGTACGTCCGTTTGAGGACAGCGAGCGTATCCCCCTGACCGTGGCCGGTTACGACCGCGAAAAGGGCACTGTGGATATCATTTTCCAGATCGTGGGCGGTACCACCATGGAGCTGAACAGCCTGAACGCAGGCGATTGTGTCCACGATTTTGTCGGCCCGCTGGGCCGCGCCACCGAGACCGAGGGTCTGAAGAAGGTGTGCGTCGTGGGCGGCGGCGTGGGCTGCGCCATTGCACTGCCCATTGCCAAGGAGCTGCACGATCAGGGCTGTGTGGTGCACAGTGTGGTCGGCTTCCGCAATAAGGATCTGCTGATCCTTGAGGACGAGTTCAACGCCTGCAGCGACGAGCTGCGCATCATGACCGATGACGGCAGCTACGGCACCAAGGGCGTGGTCACCGCTGCACTGGACGAGCTGGTGGCTGCCGGCAACCAGTACGATCTGGTCATCACCATCGGCCCGCTGATCATGATGAAGTTTGTGGTCAAGACCTGCCAGAAGCACGGCCTGAAGAGCGTCGTTTCCATGAACCCCATTATGATCGACGGCACCGGTATGTGCGGTGGCTGCCGCCTGACCGTGGGCGGTCAGACCAAGTTTGCCTGCGTGGACGGTCCCGACTTTGACGGCGATCTGGTGGATTTTGACGAGGCAATGGCACGCGGCACCATGTACCGCCCGTTTGAGGCACACGCCCGTGAGGCAGCCTGCAACCTGTTCAAGACTCAGGAGGGAATGTAAAATGGCTTTCAATATGGATCCCAAAAAGTGCCCCATGCCCACGCAGGACCCCAACGTCCGCAACAAAAACTTTAAGGAAGTTGCTCTGGGCTACACCGCCGAGATGGCTGTGAACGAGGCCAAGCGCTGCATCGGCTGCAAAAATAAGCCCTGCCAGTCCGGCTGCCCGGTGGGCATCGACATCCCGGAGTTTATCGCTCACGTTGCAGAGGGCGACTTTGAGGCCGCCTATCAGGTGATCAACCGCTCCTCTTCCCTGCCTGCCGTCTGCGGCCGTGTCTGCCCGCAGGAGAGCCAGTGCGAGGGCAAGTGCACCCGCGGTATCAAGAACGAGCCGGTGGCCATTGGCCGTCTGGAGCGCTTTGTGGCCGACTGGCACCGCGAGAACGTGCACACTGCACCCGTCGTTCCCGAATGGAACGGCCATAAGGTTGCCGTCATCGGCGCAGGCCCTGCCGGCCTGACCGCCGCCGGCGATCTGGCAAAGCTGGGCTACAAGGTGACCGTTTACGAGGCTCTGCACGTTGCAGGCGGTGTGCTGATGTACGGCATCCCCGAGTTCCGTCTGCCCAAGGCCATCGTGCAGCAGGAGATCGACGGCCTGAAGAAGATGGGCGTGGATTTTGAGTGCAACATGGTCATCGGCAAAGTGCTGACCATTGACGAGCTGATGGGCGAGTACGGCTACGAGGCTGTGTTCGTAGGCTCCGGTGCCGGTCTGCCCCGCTTTATGAACATCCCCGGCGAGAGCCTGAAGGGCGTGTACTCTGCCAACGAGTTCCTGACCCGCTCCAACCTGATGAAGGCTTACCTGCCCACCAGCAAGACCCCCATCCGCACCGGCAAGAAGGTTGCCGTTGTGGGCGGCGGCAACGTGGCTATGGACGCTGCCCGCAGCGCCCTGCGTCTGGGTGCTGAGAGCGTGTACATCGTCTACCGCCGCGGCATGGCTGAGCTGCCCGCCCGTAAGGAAGAGGTGGAGCACGCCGAGGAAGAGGGCATCATCTTCAAGACCCTGTGCAACCCTGTTGCCATCCACCCGGACGAGGACGGCTTTGTACACTCCATGACCTGCATCGAGATGGAACTGGGTGAACCGGACGCTTCTGGCCGCCGCCGTCCCATTGAAAAGCCGGGCAGCGAGTTTGAGCTGGAAGTGGATACCGTAATCATGAGCCTGGGCACCAGCCCCAACCCGCTGATCCGCTCTACCACCCCGGGCTTGGAGACCAATAAGCACGGCTGCATCGTGACCGAGGGTGACGAGGGCAAGACCAGCCGTGACGGCGTGTATGCCGGTGGTGACGCTGTGACCGGCGCTGCTACCGTCATCAAGGCCATGGGTGCCGGTAAGGCAGCCGCAAAGGCCATGGACGAGTACATCCGCAATAAGTAATAAGCAACAAATAACACTGAGGGCGCTGCACTTTTACTGTGCAGCGCCCTCATTTTGTGTTTTTAATGTACACCAGCCAGTTCCTTTACGGGGCGGCCGGTGCGGGTCATTTCAATCTTGCGGGATTTATCGTAGCAGTAACGGATGATGGCCTGCCGCCGCACAATGCCGATGAAAATGCCCCGGTCATCCACCACCGGGACGAAGTTCTGGCTCATGGCAGCTTCCACCAGTTCATCCATGCTGGTGGTTACCGTGACGGCCTTGTAGTCCCGCTTATGCGCAAACTCTGAGATGGGAATGTCCTCGGCGGCCTCCAGATCCAGACCATGGTATTTTTTCAGTCCCCACAGGATATCGCCCTCGGTCAGGGTGCCCACATATTCGCCCTTGCGGTTCAGCACCGGAATGGAGGCGTAGCGGTTGTTTTCCCACTTTTCCAGCGTCTGCCGGAGGGTGAAGTCATCGTAAACGTACATCAGATCCTGCTTTGGGGAAAGAAAAAAGAGAATGTTCATGCCAACAACTCCTATCGCATTTTTTGCAAGCAATACCTGTTGGAAGGGTCTGCCCACGCTATGTAATGTGCCGTGCGTCCGGCGTATTCCGGGAAGTATCATGGAAAAAGAGGGCTGACCGCCCCTTTTCCTTTTCATTTATATTTTAGCACTTTTCCATAGACAAAGAAAGCCAGACAAGGAAGCTTTTATAATTTATTCACAGATTGTTTTTCTTTATTTGTCATACTTTCTGTTTTGATGGGTTCCGCACAGCCTGCCTTCAGCATACCACGCCCGCTGCGCAAAGCGGCGCGAGGGCTGTCGAAGGAATTTGCTCTTTTTTCTTTACAAAAACCATGCAAAAAGAGCGCAAAAAGCAGTAAATCCAACAATTTGAACTGTACAACCACGGTGCAAAGTTGTATAATAGGGTGGGTGTTTATCTGAGGCAAGTTTCGTTTTGCACAGCCAATGCCCCCGACCCTTGCGTGTATTTTTATAAAAAATAACATAAAGGAGCAGAGCGACTATGATCACTTCCCGTTTCCCGCTTGGGAATGTCAGCTTTACTGATGGGTATTTTTCCACCCTGGTGGGTGAAGCCACCAAACAGTGCTACGGCGTTGCTGCCATGGCTCCCCGTGATATGACTGACGCTGTGAAAAGCATGGTATACGGTTCCGATTACCCGGAAAAGGGTGTGCGCGTGACCCAGCAGAATGGGCGTCTGGTGATCGAGCTGCACATTGCCGTCAGCTACGGTCTGAACATTTCCACCGCCGCCCGCAGCATCTCCCACCGTGTCAAGGACGAGGTAGAACAGGCCACCGGGCTGAAGGTCGCCCGCGTGGTGGTGTCCGTGGATGACGTCATCGCCTGATTTGTCTGCAAACCCGAGCCGGGATTTTCCGGCCAGTTACTAAGGAGTAAGAACAATGATTTCTGGTAAGATCCTGCGCGACGCCATCATTTCCGGCGCCAACAACATCAACAACCAGCGTTCCCGCGTGGACGAGCTGAACGTTTTCCCCGTGCCGGATGGCGACACCGGCACCAACATGGGCATGACCGTGGGCTCTGCCGTGCGTGAGCTGGAGGCTCTGGACGACAGCTGCACCGTGGGCGAAGCTGCCAAGACTGCCGCTTCTGCCATGCTGCGCGGTGCGCGCGGCAACTCCGGCGTTATCACCAGCCTGCTGTTCCGCGGCTTCTCCAAGGCTTTGGAGGGCAAAAAAGAGGCTGACGTTGCCGATATCGTGGCGGCCCTGCAGAAGGGTGTTGAGGGCGCTTACAAGGCCGTGATGAAGCCCACCGAAGGCACCATTCTGACCGTTGCACGCGTTGCTTCTGAGGAAGCCGCTGCCAGCGATGCCGCCGATGTGCCCGCCCTGTGGGACGTGGTGCTGACTGCCGGCCAGAAGGCACTGGACGATACCCCCAACCTGCTGCCCGTGCTGAAGAAGGCCGGTGTTGTGGACGCAGGTGGTCAGGGTATCATGGTCATCTTTGAGGGCATGGGCAAGGTGTTCCACGGCGAGGGCATTATTGCCGGTGGTGAGGCTGCCCCCAACAAGGCAAAGCTGTCCACTGAGAATGCCGGTAAGGGCGTGTTCACCGACGACCTGATGAAGGTGGAGGACATTACCAACGGCTACTGCACCCAGTTCCTCATCAATAAGTACGAGGGTGCCAGCGCCGCCAAGATGCGCGCCTTTGCAGAGTCTAACGGCGACAGCGTGGTCTGCATTGAGGATGACGATGTTATCAACCTGCACGTTCACACTGCCGACCCCGGCAAGATCCTGAGCGAGGCCATCAAGTACGGCTACCTGACCAACTTCAAGATCGAGAATATGCACGAGCAGTTCCTCGCCCGCCAGAAGCAGGGCAAGAGCCTTGAAAAGCAGGCTTCTGCCGAGAAGGCTCCCTCTCAGGCCAGCGAGTTCATCTATGCTGCCGTGGACCCCAGCCGTGACTACGGCTTTGTGGCCGTTGCCGCCGGTGAGGGCCTGAAGGCTGTATTCACCGATCTGGCAGCAGACGCTGTGGTATCTGGCGGTCAGACCATGAACCCCTCCACCGAGGACATTCTGGCAGCCATCCAGAGTGTTCCCGCCAAGACCGTGTTCGTGCTGCCCAACAACAAGAACATCATCATGGCTGCCGAGCAGGCGCAGAAGCTGGCGGACCGTCAGGTGGTGGTGCTGCCCACCCGCACCGTGCCCATGGGCATTACCGCACTGCTGAACTTTGACCCCTCTGTGAATGCCGAGACCAACACCATCAACATGATGGCTGCTGCCGACAAGGTATCCACCGGTCTGATCACCTACGCCGCCCGCGACAGCGAGTACGATGGCAAGCGCATCCGCAAGGGCGAGATCATGGCACTGGAGAACGGCAAGATCGTTTCCACCTCCACCGATATCACCAAGGCCACCTACCGTCTGGCACGCAATATGTGCAAGAAGGATTCCAGCTTTGTCACCATCATTTCCGGCTGTGACGTGAGCGACGAGGACGCCGAAAAGGTTACCGAGATCGTCAAGGCAAAGTGCCCCAACCATGTGGAAGTAAGCCACATCCGCGGTGGCCAGCCTGTTTACTACTATATGATCAGCGTGGAGTAAGCACTCCCCTGCTCTGATCTGTATCACTGCAAACAAAAATCTCCGCATTGGGTACTACACCCAGCGCGGAGATTTTTTCTTTATGAATATTTCAGAAAAAGCTTACCTGACTGCTCTCGGGCAGGTCGCCCAGTGCACCCACCTGACGCAGACGGTCCAGAATGCTGCTGCCCACACCGGAGGCCTGCTGCAGCTCCTCCACCGAGATATATTCCTCTCCGTGGATAGTCACCCGCTCCAGTGCATCGGCGGCGGCACCGCCCAATCCTTTCAGTGCGCTGAAGGGCAGACGCACCTTGTCGTCCTCCACCACATACTTGGAACCAAGGCTCTTGCCCAGTTCGATGGGCAAAAACTCGTACCCACGGCTCAGCATCTCGTTGACCAGCTGCAAGCTGACCAGCACGTCCTCATCCTTGGCGTTCTTTTCCTCTTTCAAACGGCGCTTGACCGCCTCCATGTGGGCGCGTGCCACGGCAGCACCGCCAATGGCGGCTTCGTAGTCGATATCGTCGCCGCGCACGGTAAAGTACACCGCATAGAACGCCTGCGGCTTGTAGATCTTGTACCACATCAGGCGGATGGCACTCATCAGATAGGCCACAGCATGGGCCTTGGGGAACATATACTTGATCTTGCGGCAGCTCTCGATGTACCAGTCCGGTACCTCATGCTCCCGCATGGCTTCCTCCCATCCCGGCTGGAAGCCGCCCTTAGCCACCTTACCCTTACGCACAGCCTCCATGATATCAAAGGCCATCTTGGGCTCCAGCCCCTTGCGCAGCAGGTACAGCATGATGCTGTCACGGCAGCCGATGACCTCTGCAATGGTGCAGGTGCCGCTGCGGATCAGCTCGTCCGCGTTGCCAGTCCACACGTCCGTGCCGTGGGACAGACCGGAAATCTGGATCAACTCCGAGAAATTCTTAGGCCGTGCCTCCACCAGAATTCCGCGCACAAAGTTCGTGCCCATCTCCGGGATGCCGAAGGTGCCGGTCTGGCTGTCGATCTGCTCCGGGGTCACGCCAAGCGCCTCCGGGCTGGTCAGCAGGCTGTACACCTTGGGGTCGTTCATGGGGATGCTGTCCACCGGGATGCCGGTGTATTCCTCAAAATACTTGTAGAAGGTGGGCATATCGTGCCCCAGCTCGTCCAGCTTGAGCAGGGTGTCGTGCAGGTACTTGAACTCGAAGTGGGTGGTCAGCAGACCGCCCGCCACGTCATCCGCCGGGTGCTGGATGGGACAAAAATCGTAGATTTCGTAGGTGTCCGGCACAACGACCATGCCGCCGGGGTGCTGGCCGGTGGTGCGCTTGACACCGGTGCAGCCCAGCGTCAGGCGGTTTTCCTCGGCGTGGTTCACGGTGCGCTGCCGCTCGTCCAGATATTTTTTTACGTAGCCGTAGGCTGTTTTATCCTGAATACCGGACACCGTACCGGCCTTGAACACGTTGGCCTTGCCGAATAGTTCCTCGGTGTAGCGGTGCACGTTGGACTGGTACTCGCCGGAGAAGTTCAGGTCGATATCCGGTTCCTTATCGCCGTAGAAGCCCAGGAAGGTCTCGAAGGGGATGTCGTGGCCGTCCACCAGCATCCGGGTGCCGCAATTGGGACAGTTTTTGTCCGGCAGGTCAAAGCCATCATCCACGCTGCCGTCGGTGATGAACTCGCTGTGCTTGCACTTGGGGCAGCGGTAGTGGGGCGGCAGACTGTTCACCTCCGAGATGCCGGAGAAGTGCGCCACAGCGGAGGAGCCGACAGAGCCACGGCTGCCCACCTGATAGCCGCCCGCATTGGAGTAGGCCACCAGCTTGACCGCAATGACGTACAGAACCGCGTAGCCGTGGCCGCAGATGGAGTCCAGCTCTTTTTGCAGCCGCTTTTCCACGATCTCGGGCAAGGGGTCGCCGTAATCCCGCTTGGCGTGTTCCCATGTGGCATCGCGCAGCTGCTGCTCTGCACCCTCGATGCTGGGCGGGTAGGTGCCCCGGGGGATGGCGCGCACATTGTTGTCGATCATGGCGGCGATCTTGCGGGGGTTCTTTACCACCACCTCGTAGGCCTTTTCCTTGGGCAGATAGTAGAACTGCGCCAGCATATCCTGCGTGGTGCGGAAGAAAAGCGGCGGCTGGTTGTCAGCATCCTTAAAGCCGTTGCCCGCCTGTAATACAGCGCGGTAGATTGCATCCTCTGGCTCGGTAAAGTGCACGTCGCCGGTGGCAATGACCGGCTTGTGCAGATCCTCACCCAGCTTGATGACGGTGCGGTTGAACTCCTTGATTCGCTCCTCGCTGTCCACCTTGCCGTCCCGCACCATATAGGCGTTGTTGCCCAGCGGCTGGATCTCAAGAATATCGTAGTAGGCGGCGATTTTTTTCAGTTCCTCGTAGCTGGTGCCGTCCACGATGGCGCGGTACAACTCGCCTGCCTCACAAGCGCTGGTGAGCAGCAGGCCGTCCCGGTACTTGTTCAGCAGGCTGCGGGGCACCCGGGGCTTTTTGAAGAAGTAGTTGACGTGTGCCTCGCTGACGATTTTGTACAGGTTCTTCAGACCCATCTGGTTTTTGACCAGAATGATCAGGTGGTAGTATTTCTTTTTCAGCACCTCGCGGTTGCCGCCAAGACCGGTGTTGATCTCGCTGACCTTCGTTACCTCTTTTTCTGCAAGGTCGTTCAGCATCACGCAGAAGATGCGTCCCAGTGCAGCGGAGTCCTCGCAGGCGCGGTGCGCCTCGTAGGCAGGCAGCTCCAGATGCTTGTTGATGGTGCCCTGCTTATAATTGTGCAAGCCCGGGTACATGGTCTGCGCCATGGTCAGGGTGTCGATATAGGTAGGCTCCAGCTTGATGCCGCTGCGCTTGGCTGCTGCCCGCAGAAAGCGCATATCAAAGGCGTGGACGTTGTGTCCCACCAGAATGCGGTCGCCCGCAAATTGGAGAAAAGCTTCCAGTGCTTCCTTTTCGCTGGGGGCGTCCGCTACCATCTCGTTGGTGATGCCGGTCAGCTCGGTAATCTTGGGGGTGATGGGCTTACCGGGCTTGACAAAGGTATCAAATTCCTCCACCACCTCGCCGTTGCGGATGATGACCGCGCCGATCTCGGTAAGATACTCTACGCCGGGGTCAAGACCGGTGGTCTCGGTGTCAAACACGCAGAACTCGCCGTCCAGCGGCTGATCCTTTACGCCGTAAACGCAGGGCACCATGTCGTCCACAAAATAGGCTTCGCATCCGTAGATGAGCTTAAAATCCGGGTCCTTTTTGTGGATGTCATCGGCTGCCAGCATGGCTTCCGGATAGCCCTGACACACGCCGTGGTCGGTGATGGCAATGGCGGGGTGTCCCATGCGGTGTGCCAGCTTGACGATGCCGCCGGGGTCGCAGAAGCCGTCCATGCTGGAAAGCTTGGTATGCAGATGCAGCTCCACCCGCTTTTCCGGGGCGGTATCCTCCCGCTTTTTGCGCTCCACGATCAGCACATCGTAGGGGTACACGATGTAGTCGTGCTCGTATTTATCGTAGGAGCAGTCGCCCCGCACGATGACCGTGCTGCCCTTACCGATGCCCTCCCACTTGGAGCAGTCCTCCCCTTCCTGTGCACGGACTTTCAGGTTGATCGAGCCGGTGTAGTCGGTGATAGACACGGTGTAGATCTTGCGGTAGTTGCCCTTGACCTCGGTAAAGAACACATCGCCCCAGATCATGCACTTGCCGCCCTCGCCGCCCAGATCTTTGAGGGGGGTAAGGTTTTTGGGGGTGAACATTTTGCCGTGGAAGATGATAACCGGCTTGTCGGTAAGGTTGAGCCCCTCCACCTTGATAGACGGTGCGGTGTTCTTTTTCTCAAATTTGACCACCGGCGGTGCAATCTTGCGTTCCAGCTTTTCCTCCATCTGCTGCTGCTCCGCCGCAGTCACTGCGCTTTGCAGCGTCACCTTGGGGGTAACGCCGGTATGCTCGGCAATACGCTTTGCAAGCAGTTCCTCAAAGCCCATCTCCTGCAAAAACTTTGTGCCGTGGCACACCCCCACCGTGATATTCTGCCCGGTGATGGTAATGCTGCTCCTGTCCAGAAAGCCGTTGATGGGCACACCGTCCCGCTTCATGTCCTCCAGCAGGATGCGCAAAGCGTGCTCGTCCAGCATGGCATAGCCGAACAGGTTTTTGATCTTCAGTTCAAAGCCCTCGTAGTCCGGCTGCAGGGAAGCCAGCAGCCGGGCGCAGAGATTCTGGTCCAGCGGGGCGGCGCTGCGCAGAGTAAACTCGACCTGCCGGTCCTGCCGCAGCATCCGGGCGTGCTCCACGATCACCTGCCCGAAGCAGGCCGCAAAATCCGGGTCCGCCATAAACTGCGGCCACAGCTGGGAAACAAGTGGTTTCACAAATGGTACTCCTTTTTGGTGGGTTCTTTACAGCACAAACTGCCGCACCCGTTTTTGCGGGTGTGGCAGTAGGGAAAAAATGCTTACAATTTATAGATCTCGTCCATGAACTGATCCAGAATGTTATCGCCGGTCAGCTTTTTGATGGGCTTGCCATGGATGAACAGCACAGCCTCGCCCTTGCCGCCCGCAATGCCGATATCGGCTTCGCGTGCCTCGCCGGGACCGTTGACAACGCAGCCCATCACGGCCACCTTGATGGACTTTTTATAGCCCTGCAGCCGCTTTTCCACCTCGTTGGCGATCTCGGTGCAGGGGTACTGGGTGCGTCCGCAGGTGGGACAGGTGATGACCTCCGGTCCGGTGACCGGGAAGCCCACGGCGCGCAGAATGTTGAAGCCTGCCTCTACCTCTTTTTCCGGCTCGGCAGCCAGCGACACGCGGATGGTATCGCCGATGCCCTCCAGCAGCATCCCGCCGATGCCCATGCCGCTTTTCAGCAGACCCATCTGGTAGGTGCCGGCCTCGGTGACGCCCACATGGAGCGGGTAGTCGGTGACGGCGCTGAGCTGGCGGTAGGCTTCCATCATGCGGGGCACGTTGGAGTTTTTAATGGAAATGACGATGTTATTGAAATCGAACTTTTCCAGCAGCCGCACATGGTACAAAGCGCTTTCCACCATGGCTTCCGGGGTGGGTGCGCCGTAGCGGGCCAGAATGTGCTTTTCCAGACTGCCGCCGTTGACGCCGATGCGGATAGGGATATTCTTCTGCTGGCAGGCATCCACCACTGCCTTTACCCGGTCATCATCGCCGATGTTGCCCGGGTTGATGCGGATTTTATCTACCCCCACGTCGGCGCAGGCCAGCGCAGCCTTATAGTCAAAGTGGATATCTGCCACGATGGGGATGTTCACTGCGTTTTTGACGGCCTCGATGCACTTTGCATCTGCCGGGCTGGGACAGGTCACCCGCAAAATCTGACAGCCAGCGGCCTCGCACCGCTTGGCCTGCGCCACATTGCCCTCGATGTCCTCCACCGGCACATTGAGCATGGTCTGCACCGCAATGGGGTTGCTGCCGCCAATGGTCACATTGCCGATCTTCACTTCGCGTTTTTTCTGCCGCATAAGGGTTCCCCTTTCTTATACTGTCCCGGTGATGAGCCGGAGAATATCGTTGTAGGTTGCAAAGAGCATCAGCCCGAACAGCAGCCCGAAGGTTGCAAGGGTGAGCACACTTTGCAGCTTTTCCGGCACTGCATGGCCGGTGACGCCTTCAATGACCAAAAATACCACCTTGCCGCCGTCCAGCGCCGGGAAAGGCAGCAGGTTGAAGATGCCAAGGTTGATGGTGATGAGCGCCAGCAGCTCCAGCAGGTCCTGCCAGCCGTAGCTGGCGGCCTGCCCGATGGCCGATACGATGCCCACCGGGCCGGAGAGGTTATTGATGCTCTCCCGCCCGCGCATTAAGTCCACAAGGGAGGTGAACACGATGCGCCCATAATACAGCACGCTGTTGCCCGCCTCCCGCAGCACGTTGCCGGGGGTCTTTTCCAGTCCATAGACGGAAAAACCGATGCTCATGTGGGTCTCGCCCTGTTCGTCCTGCCATGTGTCGAACTGCACCCCCGGCAGCTGCACCTTTTGGCCATCCCGCAATACGGTGAAATCCGCACTGTAAGACTGGGTGCGCACCAGCTCGTACAGGATATCATTGGCCACAAAGCAGCGGCGGCCGTTCACCGCCAGAACCTTGTCCCCCGCCTGCAGGCCGGTCTGCCCACAGAGGGCACCGTCCTGAATGGCGTAGATGGTCTTGCTGGTAATGGGCTCGTTCTGGGCGGCGATGAGGATTACCAGCACCACAAAGCCCAGCACGAAATTCATGGCAGCACCAGCCACCATGACCAGTACCCGCTGCCAAACCGGTGCTTCATTCAGGGGGACGCCGGTGGGCTGCACAGATGCTTCCGTCTCCGGGGCGGGCTGCTCCTGCACAGTATGGGCAGCTTCTGCCTGCTGGCTTTCGGGGCTTTCCTCCCCTTCCAGCGCTACAAAGCCACCCACAGGCAGGGCACGCAGACTGTACTGGGTGCCTTTATGATTCTTTTTCCAGAGCACCGGCCCCATGCCGATGGAAAACTCATTGACCTGAATGCCGCAGAGCTTTGCCACAGTAAAATGCCCGAACTCGTGGATGGCGATCACCGCACTGAACACAAGCAGCGCGGCAAGGATGGTGATAATAAATGACATTCGTTCTCCTATACCGCCCCGGAACTGTTACAAAAACAGCGCCGGGGCGTATATTTCTGATAAAGCGTTACAGGTGTGCCTGCACGAATGCGCGCGCCATGCGGTCGCACTCGTACACGTCTGCCAGCGTATAGTCGCCGCCAAAGCTGTCGCTATCCACAACAGCCTCCACCAAGCGGCCGATATCCAAAAAGCCGATCTTGTCCTCAAGGAACAGCTTAACGGCTTCCTCGTTGGCACCGTTGGCGGCGCAGGGGCCAAGACCGCCCTTGCGAATGGCCTTTTTGCAGGCGGCAAGGCAACGGAAGGTCTCTTCGTCGGCCACATCGAAGGTCAGCAGCTTCAGGGTGGTAAAGTCCAACTCCGGCACTACGCCCGGCACACGCTTGGGGTAGGTCAAGGCGTACTGGATGGGGATACGCATATCCGGCACACCCAGCTGCGCGATGATCGAATTATCGCTGAACTGCACCGCAGAGTGGACGATACTCTGGCGCTGCACCACGATTTGGATTTTTTCCGGGGGCAGACCGAAGAGCCATACAGCCTCGATCAGCTCCAGACCCTTGTTCATCAGGGTGGCGGAGTCGATGGTGATCTTTGCGCCCATATTCCAGTTTGGGTGCTTGAGGGCGTCTGCACGGGTCTTGCCGCGCAGCTGCTCGGTGGTCATGCCGAAAAAGGGGCCGCCGGAGGCTGTGAGCAGAATTTTGGTCAGGCTGGGAGCGCTTTCCTTATCCTGCAGGCACTGGAAGATGGCGGAGTGCTCGCTGTCCACAGGAAGCAGCTGCACGCCGTGCTTTTCCACAGCCTGCGTGACCAGATGACCGCCGGTGACAAGGCTCTCCTTGTTGGCCAGTGCCAAGTCGTGGCCGCTCTCGATGGCGCACAGGCTGGCACCAAGGCCGGCAATGCCCACCACGCTGTTCAGCACCACATCCGGGCCGTCCAGCGCAGCCAGCTCCTTCAGCCCCTCCGGGCCGGTGAGCAACTTGGGCGCATTTGCCCGGCCTGCCAGCGCAGCGTCCAGCTTTGCGGCGGCGTCCGGGTCGGTCATGCAGACGTATTTCGGGTGGAACTCTTCGATCTGCTGCAAAATTTTTTCTACATGGCTGTGGGCAGAAAGGCCGTAGACCTCGTACCCTTGAGCGCGGATGACATCCAGACTCTGGGTGCCGATGGAGCCGGTAGAACCCAGCAGCGTAATTTTTTTAGACATAATAGTTTCCTCCCCTGTATCAGGCGTAGAACACGGCGGTAATGACCATGGTCACGAAGGGCGCGATGAACATCACGCTGTCAAAGCGGTCCAGAATGCCGCCGTGCCCTGGGAAGATGGTGCCGTAGTCCTTGATGCCGCACTGGCGCTTGACCACGCTGGCAAACAGGTCGCCGTAGATGCCCAGCACAGCGGCGATACAGCCCAGCAGCGCGATAATCACATACATGGAAACGCCGATATTAGAGCGGGTAAAGGCCTCCATGCGGTTTGCCGCTATGGAGTAGATGAGGGTGGCGACCACGCCGAACACCATGGTGCCCAGCACACCGCCGATGGCACCCTCCACCGTCTTTTTGGGGCTGACCACCGGGCACAGCTTATGCTTGCCGAAGGCGCGGCCTGCAAAATAGGCACAGGTATCGCCGCCCCATGCAAAGCAGAGGATGAGCAGGATGAAGAAAACCGCGTCATAGCCGAATTTTTCCACTGGCAGACGCTCCTTGAGCAGAACGAAGGAGTAGAAGCAGAAGATCACGATGCCCGAAAACACCAAAAGACCGCTGGCCTTCTGGTAGCTGATGGTACCGTTGCGCACCACCAGATAGATGGCAAAAAAGGTGACCAGCACAAAGGACATCGGCATGACCAGCTTGCGCATGGCGCTATAGCTGGAAAGCATGACCAGCAATGTGTAGGGTACCAGCACTGCGTACATGAGCCAGTCCTTTTTTTCAAAGCCGAGGGCGCTGTAAATCTCGTGGATGGCGATCAGGGTAATGGCTGCGATCACCAGATTGAACACCATGGTGTTGAAGGTAAACATCACGCCGATGAGTACCAGAATGCCCACGATCGCAGTAATAATGCGTGTTTTCATAGGTTTCGATCTCCTTTGTTCTTCCGGCAGCAGCCCCTTGCAGGGCAACGCATTCCGACCCGAGGAAGTACCGGGTCTGTCGGGTCTGCACCATAGGTGCAGGGTTTGCAATACGGACAGATTGCCGCTCAGATGCCGCCGAACCGGCGGCTGCGGTGGTTGAACTCCTCAATGGCGGTATCCAGATCGGCGCGGGTAAAGTCCGGCCAGAGCACATCCATCTCCACCAGTTCCGAATAGGCGGCCTGCCAGAGCATAAAGTTGGACAGCCGCTTTTCGCCGCTGGGACGCAGGATAAAGTCCGGGTCCTTCTGTCCGGCGGTATACATGGCATCGCTCATCATCTGCTCGTTGATGTCCTCGGGGCGGATCTCGCCTGCCGCGGCCTTTGCGGCCAGCTGCTGTGCTGCCCGCACGATCTCCGGGCGGCCGCCGTAGTTGATAGCGATGTTCAGGGTCATGCCGGTCTTGCAGGCAGAGTCCCCTTCCAGTTCATTCATCATCTTTTGCAGCTTGGGGTCCAGCGCGGTGCGGTCGCCCAAGAACTTGATGCGGATATTGCGGTTCTTGTAATCAAAGCCCTCGATGAGGTACTGGGCGAACAGCTTCATGATGGCACCCACCTCTTCCAGCGGGCGCTTCCAGTTCTCGGTAGAGAAAGCATAGAAATACACCGATGCTACGCCAAGTTCATCGCAGTAGTTGGCAATATCCTTGAACACCGCCGCACCTTTTTTGTGTCCTGCGGTGCGGGGCAGGCCGCGGTTTTTCGCCCAGCGGCCATTGCCGTCCATGATGATGCCGATGGAAAGCCCCTCGGCAAATTCTTTGGGGTGTGCCATTTATACCTCCCGGCAGCAGGGCTGCCCTGCAAAAAGTGCCGCGCACCTTTCACCAGCGCACGGCACCTCCCAGTTGTTATTGTGTGCTGCGGATCAGACGGCCATGATCTCCTTCTGCTTTTCTTCCACGGCAGCATCAATGTTCTTGATATACTTATCGGTCAGCTTCTGGACATCCTCTTCCATGGTCTTCTGGGTGTCCTCGGTCAGCTCGCCGGCCTTCTTCATG
>ENA-OQLI01000497-OQLI01000497.1-human-gut-metagenome-genome-assembly--contig:-NODE-497-length-47217-cov-8.252516_pt1 | contig 47217 bp, 39 predicted proteins | sample MGYA00242805_ERZ504812 | MGnify/ENA primary metagenome ERZ504812 (study PRJEB26092, sample SAMD00036430) | human gut metagenome | host: Homo sapiens | study: EMG produced TPA metagenomics assembly of... | reverse complement strand
CGGGCTTTGCGAGTACCTGCCATAATCTATCCTCCATGATTGTAGTGAAATAGTCTAAATATCTATCGACTACAATTATAGGCAAAACTTAAGGATCAGGAAATCCGCAGGAATATTTGGCGCTTACGTTATTTTGCGTGAATGATAGGAGAAATCTGTTTGTTGGATAGGTGGTTGTCGATGTTGAGATTACAAGAATGAGGTAACAGGCCCATAAAGAGAATAACAGAGTTTGTCATATAATGTTAAGAGAAAAGCAATCCAGGTAATAGAGAATCCTTGGGAGATGAAGCTTGTCAAAGTCGCCGAAAAGTTGGAAGATGGAATCGAGGAAACATTAAACTATATGAGTTTTCTACGTAGCTTTAGACCCGAATTTTGACCAATTATGCGATTGAGCGCCTAACCAAGAGATTACCCCCGTACAAAAGCGATCAGCGTTTTTCCTAATGAACAGGGTGCTTTGATGCTTGCATGTACTAGACTTCAGCATGTAGCAGCAACTAACTGGGCCAGACACTACATGAATATGGATCATCTTTTTATACCGAAAGAGGATCTGCTGTCTGATATCATAGCCGGTTGATGTCCGGCTACTAAATAGCAATTTTTCTGATTTCGTAAAAATTACTGGCATACGATTCCTTGGCGTTATTTCCTCGCAAATAGCGTTGCGCGATTTCTAGTTTCAATTCGTTGGGATACATTTTTTCAGGCATAGAAATCTCCCCCTCTTATTAGACTCCGGTTTTGTCTAATAAAAGAGGGCGCTTCACGACCGGAGGCATTTTTAATTATTCACTGTTTATTTGATGGGTAGAGCATCAACTTTAGTTTAAAATCAAATATTTTTCATAAAAAGGAGATGTATTCTGTTTCCTAAGAGACATGAAACCCAAAATAGCAAGTGGAATCATAACAGGAAAAGCTTGGATAGTATATCCTGTTCTAGCGCCTTCAAAAATTAATAGAAACATATGCCAGCCCAATAAACTAAGCTTTAGTATAAAAGATAGATTATTATTTGAACGAATGCTTAGGAGGACACCAAATAATAGCAACAAGTAAATGAACTGCATTAATATTGCAGTTATATTGACATACTTGCCATTAGAATACCAGATGTTCTGTAAAAAAAGGATTAAAGGATTGCTTGAGTAATGCTCTTCAATATGTGGATTCTTAAGGCCATAGGTACCGTCTTTTGTTTCTTCCATGTGTTTTTTTAGTAAAAAACGGGAATAACCAGAGGGCCCCATTTTTTTTAACTCAGATTTCCAGATTGAAAGAGCAACCTCATTACGAACTTCTTTTGAGGAGGCGTTTTCAATAGCAGTACGCACTTCAGGGGTTCCAGCTCCAGTTCCTGTAATTCCATATGCAAGATATTGTGTCATTACTGCGTTCTTGTTTTCATTTAGAGGTAGTTCGTAAGGCTTGCTAACAAACTGGAATGTTATGCAAAATGAAAGGAAACCGCATAGTAAAAATACGGCAATACCTACATGTCTGGGGAAAGAGAGTTTATTGTCTTTTAGGTGTAATATTTCAAAAATTATAATTGCAATAAAATAAATTATGCTGGAGGGACGAGCAAAATATCCCCAAGCAAGTGTTAGCCCAAAGATAAAAGAGAAAAAGCTACATGCTTTCCAAGAGGAGTTATCTTTTATCTGAACATATAAATATAAACCGAAACAGGTAGCAGGCCAAGAAAGAGCGGTAGTATAAAATTGATACATTTGATTATTCAAACCGAGGACTAAAAAGCAAGTGAACAAAGAATAAATGGCAATTTTTGAATCATATTTTTTCTTAACCATTAAGTATATAAAAATAAAACCTAAGTCATAGTTGATGATATTTACTATTGTATATAGGATATGAGATTGTTTTGTAATGGTTTTTAGATTGAATAGATTCTTAATGAGATTTTCGTAAACATATAAAGGGAAATTATTTTGCCATTGTGATAAATAGTTTGTTACATCTGTTTTGTCAGTGGAAAAAACACCATTATATATTGCTCCGGCATCAAATAGTATGTTGTTGCTTATGGTAGAGAACATAACAACTTGAACGAGGAATAAAAGTAAGAAAACTATTATTACTATTTTGGGATTATATGATAGTTTATTTATATTTAATGAACAATTTTTTTTGAAAAAAAAGATAATTAATAAAATAAATAAAAGAAATATGATTCCCAAAAAAGATTGGCTCCCTGAAGAAAGAAGAATATTTGCAAACATAAAAAATGCAGAAACAATAGCAAGGCTAAAAAGTAAAAATATAAAAATATTAACTACAATTTTGGAAAAGTCATATAAAGAAAATCGAGTTTTCATAATAGCAAAGCTCCTTGGATAAAATATATTGTGAACAATATTATATAAGACATATAGGAAAATTGCAAATAAAGATGAAAAATAGGATAATCTCTTAAAATTTCATGTTTGGATTATCTACAGTGAAGGATTGCAGGTTGATTCACTAAGTGAAAAATGCTATAATACTGCTCGAATAATGAAAGACAGGGATTACATGGGTGATAGAAGCAAAAAGCAAAAATCTATAACAGTCAATTTATTTGCAAATGGTATAAAGACGTTGATGTCTGTATTGTTTCCCTTGATTACGTTTCCTTATGCGTCTAGGGTTTTGGGTGCATCTGGAATTGGTAGGGTGAACTATGCTAGTTCAATCATCTCATATTTTTCGTTGATTGCTGCTTTAGGAATTAGTACGTATGCTGTACGTGAGGGGGCACGTATCAGAGACGATAAGGATAAGCTTAATAAATTTGCGAAAGAAATGTTGAATATTAATTTAGCAACAACATTTTTTTCCTATATTCTTTTAGTTATATTTTTGAGCCTACCGATTTTGTCAGATTATAAAGAGCTATTGGTAATTTTTAGTGCGGGCATTGTGTTTACAACATTAAGCATGGAATGGCTTTTTATAATAAAAGAAGAATATGCTTATATTACAAAGCGCGCAATTTTATTTCAAGTTATTTCGCTTATTTTATTATTTCTATTAGTTAGGAGTAAAGAAGACTATGGGTGGTATGCTTCTTTAACGGTGATATCTTCTGGAGGTTCGGCGATACTTAATTTTAGATATTCCCAAAAATATGTGGACTGGAAAAAAAAATATGAATGTGAGTATCGGAAACATATTAGGCCAATTTTATTAATTTTTGGAACGAGCCTTGCTTCCAGTATTTATATGACGATGGACACTACCATGTTGGGAGCGATGAGAGGTGATACTGCGACAGGTATTTATACCGCTGCAGTAAAAATTAATTCTGTGATTAATACAATGTTAAACACAATTTCGGCAACGATACTCCCAAGGGTATCTTATTATTTGGGGAATAATTTGGAGAAAGAATTTCAGAAACTAATGAAAGTATCTGTTGACATATTGTTTATGATTGCTATGCCGATTGCAATCGGAATGATGTGTACCAGTGATATTCTAATCGTGCTTTTCAGTGGGGATGAATTCATTTCTGGAAGTTTAGCCGCGAAAATCCTTTCAGTAAAATTAGTGATTGGAGCTGTAGATAGAGTACTGGCATATCAAATATGTATACCTTATAAAAAAGATAAGGAAGTATTGATTTCAACAATTGCAGGTGCAGCTTTTAATCTTGTGGCTAATGCTGTGTTGATACGATTATATAGTGTGACGGGTGCGGCAGTTGCTACGTTGATGTCTGAAGTGCTTGTGTTTATTATATTAATGAAATATTCCGGTAAAGTTTTTAGAGTAAGAGATCTATATAAACGTATGCCGGTATACTTTTTGACCAGTATTTGGTTTTTTGCTGTTAGATGGCTAGTTGATAGATATAATGAGTTAAATATGGTGTTTGAGTTAATTATAATAGTTGCTATATGTGCATTAGGGTATTTTTCGTTGTTATTGCTTATAAAAGATCCATATTTAATTCATATATTAAGAGTATTAAAAACGAAAATATGGAAAAAGGAGTAGGATAATTTATGAAAGTAGTAATTGCGGGCCTTGGATATGTAGGATTATCAAATGCTGTTCTGTTGTCGCAGAACAATGAAGTGGTAGCCTATGATATTGATAAGAAGAGGGTGGAGTTGATTAATAGAAGATTATCGCCGATTAAAGATAAAGAAATACAAGAATATTTACGGAATAAAGACTTAAATCTTCGGTGTGTGACAGAAATAGAGAAAGAGCTGGTTAGAGCAGAGTATGTTATTATTGCTACGCCAACAAATTATGATACTGATAAAAATTATTTTGATACATCCTCTGTCGAAGATGTAGTAAAAAAAGTTCGTAATGAGAATCCAGAGGTAACTATAGTTATAAAGTCCACGGTTCCAGTGGGATATACAGAAAAAATAGCTGAGGAATATTCGGAATGTAGCTTTATGTTCTCGCCAGAATTTTTACGGGAAGGCCATGCATTGTATGACAATCTTTATCCGTCTAGGATTGTTGTAGGCGCACCGAAAAGTAATAAGTATCTTCATGAGAAAGCAAAGGAATTTGCTGCAATTTTAAAGAGTGGTGCTTTGAAGAAAGAGATTCCGGTGTTATTGACAGAAGCAACGGAAGCAGAAGCAATTAAACTTTTTGCCAATACTTATCTCGCCCTTCGAGTAGCATATTTTAATGAGCTGGATACATATGCAGAAATGAAAGGGTTAAACACGAAACAGATTATAGAGGGAGTGGGGCTCGATCCACGAATCGGTAATCATTATAACAATCCTTCTTTTGGATATGGAGGGTACTGTTTGCCGAAGGACACAAAGCAGCTTTTGGCCAATTACCATGACGTACCAAATGAGATTATGCGGGCAATTGTTGAGGCAAATCGAACAAGGAAAGATTTTATTGCGGCTCAAGTAATGAAGCGCAACCCACAAATTGTGGGCGTATACAGGTTGGCTATGAAATCAAATTCGGATAATTTCCGCCAATCTTCCATTCAGGGAGTTATGAAAAGATTGAAAGGCGAAGGGATAGAAATCATAGTATATGACCCATCTATAGAAGAAGAGACTTATTTTAAATCAAGAGTAGTGAACAATTTAGTGGAGTTTAAGAAATCTTCTGATGTAATATTAGCAAATCGATATGATCACGAATTGGATGATGTGAAAGATAAAGTATATACGCGAGATATTTTTTTTAGAGATTGACTTATCATATGTAAAAGTAGGAGACAAACTGTGGATATAGTATTTGTTATATTGCATTATATAGCTCAAGAGGAAACTGAAAAAAGTGTTAAATATATAGAAAAAAATGTTGATACACCAAATTACCATATTGTTATTGTAGATAATGCATCGCCAAATAAAAGTGGAGAAATATTGAAAAAAAAATATGCTGAGAACATAAAAATAACAGTTATTTTGAACTCCCAAAATCTGGGATTTGCGAGAGGAAATAATATAGGTTTTCAGTATGCGAAAAAGAATTTGTCTCCCAAGTATTTAGTAATAATGAATAATGATGTATACTTGCTGGAGAAGAATTTAAAAGAAAAATTGGATAATGAATTTAAAAGAAGTGAATTTTTTGTTTTGGGTCCAATGATTTTAACGAGAGATGGGAGATGTGATAGCAATCCGAGTAATCCTTTTTTTAAAACTGTGGAAGAGATAGATATACAAATAAAAACTTTTCAAAAAAAGTTAAAAGAATATAAATCTAAAAGGGCTATGTTTTTTGCTAAAGTAGTTTCTTTGTATAATATTTGTGTTAGAAGATTCAAACCTATAAGAAAAGAAAGAAAAGATTTTATCTACAGGGCAGAAAATGTTAAACTTCATGGATGCTTTCTTGTTTTTTCATATAAATATTTGAACGAATTTGAAGGATTAGATGAAAGTACCTTTTTGTATTGCGAAGAGGAGTTTTTATATAAGCATATGCTTGAAAATAAGAAAGTTATGGTATATGTTCCGGATATTGTAGTTTATCATAAAGAAGATGCCGCAACAGATATGATTTATAATAACTCGAAAAAAAAGGGAGAATTTTTTTGTATTAATAACATTGATTCATTGAGAAAGCTAAGAGATTTATATCTTTATTACGATTCGATAAACAGAGAGGAAAAGAGGTGACGGAGAGTGGTTTATAAAATCTTGCAGTTATTAAAGTTGCTTTTAGTACAATATAGATGGCGAAGAGAAAATAGACATAATATGACAACGGCAGAGACCATTTTCCCGATAAATAAAGTACAAGTAGGGCGTAACACATATGGAGCCTTGAATATTTATTGGATGTATGCAGGGGATGCAAAAGTTATTATAGGAAATTATTGTTCTATAGGGCCTAAAGTGGAGTTTTTGGTAGGGGGAGAACATGACTATAGAAGGATATCAACTTGGCCATTTCAAAGTAAAGTTTACAAGCAAAAAACAATGGTGAAGCGCAATGAGAATATTATTGTGGAAGATGATGTCTGGATTGGAATGGAAGCACTTATTTTATCAGGAGTTAAAATAGGAAGAGGAAGTATAATTGGAGCAAGAGCAATTGTTACAAAAGACGTTCCGCCTTATTCGATCTTTATTGGGAATAGAGTATTAAAAAGAAGATTCTCTGAAAAAATAATTGAAACGGTTAAAAAAATTGATTATAGTAAAATTTCACATCAATATGGCGATGAATATGAAAAATATTGTCAAACAGCCATTACAGAGACGAATGCTGAACAGGTATTGAGTTCTTTTGTAAAGTAAAATTACAAAAGATCAGGGGATTGAAAGGAGAGTGGTCAGACAGGTGGCCGGGCAAATGGTATCAGTGGTTATACCAACTTATAATCGTGAGGAAAGTATTGGAAAATCAGTAAATAGTGTTTTGGAACAAACATATCGAGATTTGGAAGTTATAGTTGTTGACGACGGATCAACGGATAATACAGAAGCTGTTTTAAGAGAAATAAATGACAAAAGGCTGGTTTATGTAAAGCAGAATAATGCAGGGGCATGTGTAGCTAGAAATCGCGGACTTAAGATGGCAAAAGGAGAGTACATAGCTTTACATGATAGTGACGATGTGTGGCATCCTGATAAATTGGAAAAGCAGGTTTCTATATTGAGTTCCACAGGGGCCGACCTTGTTTTTTGTAAATATAATAGAAATGAACCTGGAAAGGAGCCAAAGAAGGCACCTGTTCAATATGAGGAAGGATTTTTAAACCCAGTTAAAACAGTATACGGCATTGGAACACAGACAATTATAGCTAAACAAGAAGTGTTTAGAGAGTTTCTCTTTGATGTAGAGATGCCTAGATTTCAGGATTTAGAATTGTTGTTTAGAATTTCAAAAAAATATAGAATATACTGTATGGACGAAGCGTTGGTAGAGTTTAATTTAGGGGATTCATCTATCAGCAAAAAGCCGGAAAAATTATATAAGGCATGTACTTTATTGTGCAAAAAGCATCCTGAAATAGTAAAAGAGTATCGGGAAATGGCAATCAGTATTAGCGAGTTGTTCTTTATTGAATCTTCTTGGTTAGGAAACGGAAAAAAAGATAAGGCTTTAAAAGAAAGAATGTATAAAATGGCATATGTATTGGATCCTACACCCAAAACTAGAATTAAAATCTGGTTAAAGTATCTAAAGTTATATGATGTAGTAGATAGATGCATATATCGAAAATAGAATGGGAAGAGGACGGAATTAGGAAAGTGAAAATGTATCATGGAATTATAGCATCAATAGTATTGTATAATCCAGAAATCGATAGACTTAAAGAAAATATTATGTCGATATCCAAACAGGTTGAAAAAATACTTCTTGTTGATAATGGTAGCAAAAATGTTTGTGATATTATGTCTTTGGATGTCGTAAAAGAGAACTGTATTTTAATAAGAAACAAAGAGAATCTGGGGCTTGCAAAGGCGTTAAATCAGGCCATGCAGTATGCTGAAGACAACCAATATGATTGGGTATTGACTTTGGATCAAGATTCTGTTTGTACAAAGAATCTTATTGAAGGTTTGCATGAACATCTTTTAAAAGAAAGAATAGGAATCATAGCACCTAAGTTCATTGATAGAAATTTTAAACGTTTATCTGATATTGAAAAAGGGTGGAAATATGTACATAGATGCATTACATCAGCTTCGTTAACTAACGTAGTAGTATGGAGAGCGATTGGGGGATTTAATGAAAAACTCTTTATTGATTATGTCGATTTTGATTACTGTGCGAGAATAATTAGAAATGGGTATGCAATTATAGTGGATTCAGATGTTGAAATGCTCCATGAGATTGGAAATTCGAGACAGATTTTTTTAGGGAATAGATCGTATGTTTTATATAATCATTCACCAATGAGAGTTTATTATATTGTGAGAAATACACTATTTTATTGTTATGCATACCCAGATGTCTGGGATGTCAAAAAGGAAAAACGAGAGTTACAGTTAAGATGTGTTATGATATTTTTATTTGAAAGAAAAAGAGCAAGAAAATTTATAGCAATGTTAAAGGGATGGAAGGAATCAAAAAAATTAATTTTCAAAGAAAAAAAGAACAAGAAACTGAAACTTGCAAATAACAGAACACAGCTTATTAATTACGTTAAAAAACGTGTAAAGCAAGCATATTTGGAACAAAGATATGAAAGGTGAATGAATATAAAATGAAGAACATTGCAGTGATATTTGCGGGAGGTATAGGTAAGCGTATGAGCCAAAGAGCTCTTCCTAAACAATTCATGAAATTACATGGGAAAGAAATTATAGTTCATACATTGGAACATTTTCAAGAGCATGAGAGCATAGAAGGAATTGTTATTGCGTGCGTAGAAGAATGGATATCGTTTCTTGAAAAGTTGTTGAAAAAATATGGCATGACAAAAGTTGTTTCTGTTGTTCCAGGAGGAAAAACGGGACAAGAGTCGATATATCATGGAATAAAAAAGACTTTTGAAATATATGGAAAAGAGACTAATGTACTGATCCATGATGGTGTTAGACCATTAATTGATGCAGATACAATTACACGGTGTATAGAATCTGTTGAAAAAAATGGGACGGGAATTACAGTTGCGCCTGTTACAGAAACTATTATTCGTGTAAATGCAGGAGGACATATAGAAGATGTAATAGATAGATCTAATTGCCTTTTTGCAAGAGCACCACAAGGCTTTCGGTTGGTTGAAATTTTGGAAGCACATGAAATGGCTCGAAAAGAAAATAAGATGGATTTTATTGATTCGGCCACATTAATGCAATGGAGAGGACATCAACTTTCTGTTGTTGAGGGGCCGGTAGAGAATATAAAAATTACAACTCCGATGGATTATTTTACTTTTAGGGCGATGATAGAGGCAAAAGAAAATGCATACTTATTTGGAGAATAGTATATGAAGAAAGAAATGTATGAAAATGTAGTTGTGCAAGATGATATGAAAGATTTAGTTGCAAGAAATGAAATTCCCAAAGAGTCTTTTCGAAATAAAAAGATTTTAGTGACAGGAGCTAATGGTATGTTGGCAACATATCTGATATACTTTTTTATGTTTTTAAACGCTAAGGAAGACGCAAATATTGATATATATGCATTGACTAGGAATAGACAAAAAGCCGAAAAGAGATTTGGGGCCTTTCTAGAAAATAGGAAATTTCATTTGGTGATTGGTGATGTATGCACTGAGATTAACGTGGATGAAAATGTGGATTATATTATTCATTCGGCGGGAAATGCGAGCCCTCATTTTATTATACATGATCCTATAGGAATTATAAAAGCAAATACAATAGGAACCGTTAATATACTTGATTTTGCTAAAAAATATAGATGTGCTAGGGTTCTTTATACGTCAACTAGAGAAATATATGGCGAAGAGTCGGCAGATATTCAAGAGATAACAGAAGAACAATATGGATGTATAGATCCCACTCATATTAGAAGTTGTTATCCTGAAAGCAAGAGACTGGCAGAAACACTTCTTGAAAGCTATAGATTCCAGTATAGCATAGATTATGTTACAGTTAGAATAGCTCATTCGTATGGACCGGGAATGAATATTGAAAATGATGGTCGAGTTATGTCTGATTTTATATTTGATACAGTTTCTGGTCATAATATTATTTTAAAAAGCACAGGTAATGCAGAGAGAGCATTTTGCTATCTTACAGATGCCATTGCTGGTATTTTGATTGCCATGGCAAATGGGAAAAGTGGAAATGCATATAATCTAGCTAATGAAGCAGAACCAATGCTTATACGGGATGTGGCAGAAATGCTTGTAAACTTGTTTCCAGAAAAAGGGATAAGAGTAGAATACCAAATCCCGAGAGAGACAAGTATAGGATATAGTAAGGTAAAACGGACTAAGTTAAATACGGATAAATTGAGAAAATTAGGGTGGAAATGTAGAGTTTCATTAAGCGAGGGATTGAGAAGAACAGTATTGAGTTTTAATAGTTAATATAGATAATCGAATAGCAAAATGATTTAAAAAGAGGTAAAATTGTGAAAGTAAATATTTTATTGTCTGCATACAATGGTGAAAAATATATTGAAGCACAGTTGAAAAGTTTATTGTATCAAAGTTATAATAATACAGAAATTCACATTCGCGATGACGGGTCGAAAGATACAACAGTTACAATAATCGAAAGGTATATAGAGTTGTTTCCAGGGAAAATTTTTTTATATAAAGGCAAAAATGTAGGGTATAAAAAAAGTTTCCAGTGGCTATTAAGTAATTGTGGGGATGCTGATTTTTTTGCGTTTTGTGATCAAGATGATATTTGGAGTAAAGACAAAATTAAAAACGCTGTGGATAGATTAAAACAGTATGATAATTCGCTCCCTAATTTATATTTATGTAATTTTTACTGGTGTGATAAGGACATGAATTTGATAAGGAAAAATGATGCATATAAATTATACCATTCTTTAGAAAAATATATAACCTTTGGGGATAGAAATGAATTCGGATGCACAGAAGTTTTTAATAAAGTAGTTATCGATATTATTAAAAATAAAGCATGCTTCGATATATGTTCACATGATGAAATAGTATATATGATTTGCAAATGTAATGGGAACGTGTTTTGGGATTATAAAATCGGAGTTCATTATCGGCGACATGGGGCAAATTCTTCAAAGCATGAGCTGGTGGGAGGAAATAAATGGTCTCATTTTCTATGGAGAGTAAATGAATTTATAATACATCCTAATAAAAAAGCGTTATATGAACGTATTTACGCATTTTATGATAGCTTTAAAGAAGAACTATCAGAGGATAATAGAAAGATATTTGAATTGTATCTTAGCAATAAAGGAAGATTGAAAAAAGCGTTATTAAAAAAACGTTATAGAGATACTTTTTTAGATGAGATAAGTATTCGGATTTTATTTATCTTGGGAAAAGTTTAAACTGGTGAGAGAAATGCTTTATAGAGAATATGATAAAAACACATTAAAAACATTACAAAACATGGAATTAGAAATATTGCATGACTTCCAAGAATTGTGTGACAGACATGATCTTGATTATTTTGCCGGAGGAGGGACCGCTATAGGAGCCGTTCGTCACAAAGGGTTTATTCCTTGGGATGATGATATTGATGTTAATTTACTTCGAAAAGATTATGAAAAATTTTTGAAATATGCAGAAGAAGAGTATGCAGATAAATATACGATTATTAATGCAGAAAAGAATTCTAAGTATCCTCTAATGAGTACGAGATGGATGAAAAAAGGTACAAAGTTTAAAGAGGAATCTTTAAAAGATATAGATATAGATCTAGGGGTTTTTTTAGATATTTATTGTTTTGATAATGTCCCAGATAACGATAAATTAATGAAAAAGCAAGCACGAAAAGTCTGGCTATTGAATAAAATAATGATTTTAAAAGAGGTAAAAGAACCGGTATTGTATTTTGGAGGAATATTAGGGGAATTAGTATTGTTCATTTGTAGAATTGGACATTTTTTCTTGAATATAATTCCTATTTCAAATGAGTGGTTATATAAAAAAATAAAAAGAGAGCTAATAAAATATAATAATGTGCCAACAAAGAGAGTGGCATATTATTTTGATCCGACACCCTATACGAGTATAATATATAGAGACACTATTTTTCCAACTTATGAAGTGCCTTTTGAAGAAGGAAAAATTCGAGTGGGCTGTCAGGTAGAAAGTTATTTATCCAGAAGGTTTGGCGATTATATGAAACTTCCGCCGGAGGAAAAAAGACATAATCATCCGCCTTATATATTTGATCTGGGAACAGAAAAAGATAATATCAATCAATAAATTCTTTAAGTGTTGAATGCGGGGAGGAAAGTAAGAAAAGTATGTTAATTTCGATTATTATTCCAGCGTATAATGTAGAAAAATATCTTAAAGAGACGATAGAGTCAATTATGGCTCAGGATTTTGAAGATTATGAAGTGATTATAATAAATGATGGATCTTTGGATGGGACACAGGAGATTATAGATACCTACGCTTTGAAATATCCTGAAATCATCAGAGCATATCAGCAAGAAAATATAGGACAATCAGCAACGAGAAATAGAGCACTAGACTATGTCCGAGGAAAATATATTGCTTTTGTTGATGCGGATGATATATTGGAAAAAGATTATTTGAAGATTATGTATGAAGCATGTGAGCGAGAAAATGCAGAAATTGCTATTGTAGGTTATCAGAAATTTGTTTCAGAAACGCATAGGATTATTTATTCCAGAAATCCGATAGATTGGGATGTTCAATTTGATGAGAAAACACATCATGTTTTCCAATATTCACCTTGGGCAAAATTGTATTTGACAAAATTTATAAAAGAGCATCGCTTTGTTTTCAGTGAAGGAGAACAACTAGAGGATGGACCTTATGGAGTGATGACACACATTCTTGCGAATAGGGTTGCAGTAGTAGATTATTATGGCTATAGATACAGAATCCACAGTGATTCTACTATGGGAAATGTACGGAAAAAGCAGTCTAAGCCGAAAGTTCCATATAGGGGAATTGAAGAGGCAATATTAAAAGTAAAAGAATATAAAAAGGATAAGAAAAGTAATGAAGTGCTAGAGTATTGTATAATAAAGGTTTTAACAGGTTTAACTACCAATATATATAAATCATGTGATAAAGATACAAGAAAAGAAATATGTTCGTATTGTAATAAAATTATAAAAAAGTATTTCCCAAAGGTATCAAGAAATCCTTATATCAAGATATACAAGTTGCGTAAACTGCCAATAGTACACAGAATTGCGGTGGCACTTTTTGTAAAAGCATATCAATTAAGATTATTATATCCATTTTCGTTAATTGTAAGTAAATGTATATAATAGTGAATTTTGAATGTTATATAAAATTTATAGAAACGTGGACGGAAATAATGAATAAACATACTTTTGTGATCTGTGCATATAAGAAAAGTCCGTATTTAGAAAAATGTATTCGGTCATTAAAACAGCAGAAAGAGCAGAGCAACATCATTATAGTAACATCTACTCCTAGTGGTTATATTGCAAGTATGGCTAAAAAGTATGAGCTGCGATACTTCGTTAACCATGGACAAGGTGGGATTACACAAGATTGGAATTTTGGCTATAAGTGTGCTAGAGATACCTATAAGAGTGAATATATCACAATTGCACATCAAGATGATGTCTACGAAAATGATTATTTATTATGTATAAAAAGAAAATTAGAAAAAGTCGAGCATCCATTAATAATATTTACAGACTATTATGAAATAAGAGATGAGAAAAAAGTATTAGCGAATACCATCTTGCGCATCAAACGACTAATGCTTTTTCCATTGCGTTTACCTTACTTAGACAAGTCAAAATGGATGAGACGGAGAATTCTATCCTTTGGATCGCCGATTTGCTGCCCTTCAGTCACATTTGCGGTAAATAATCTTCCAAAGGTTATATTTGAAAATCACTATCGGGCATGTGAAGACTGGGAAGCTTGGGAAAAAATCTCAAAATTAAAAGGCGAGTTTATTTACATACCTCATAAATTAGTAGGGCATCGAATTCATGAAGAATCGGAGACTACAGCAGCAATTGGTGATAACAAGAGAACAGGGGAAGAGTTTCAGATGTTTTGTAAGTTTTGGCCAAAGATGATTGCAAAAATATTAATAAGCCAATATTCCAAAAGTCAAAAGTCAAACAAAATAAATTAAGAGTGTGATGGATCAATGGGGAAAATAAAGAAATTAATTATCATTCCGGCGTTTAACGAGGCAGATAATATTGAAAAAACAGTTCAGGCCATTTTAAGAAACGCACCAGATTTTGATTACGTTATTATAAATGACTGCTCTGGGGACAAAACAAGAGAAATATGTGAGAAAAATGGTTTTAATATTGTAAATCTCCCTATTAATTTAGGGATCGGGGGTGCTGTTCAGACGGGGTATAGATATGCATATGAAATGGGGTATGACGTGGCGGTTCAAGTGGACGGTGATGGACAGCATGATCCGGAATTTTTAAATCAAATGGCGGAATATTTAATGTCTCATCAATTGGATATGGTAATTGGATCAAGATTCATAGAAAAGAAAGGATTTCAATCTTCTCGAATAAGAAGAGTAGGAATTGTTTTTTTCTCTATTTTGATAAAAATTTTAACTGGAAAGTTAATTACAGATCCGACATCAGGTCTTCGTATGGTAGGAAGAAATGCAATGGGGCTTTTTGCAATGGATTATCCTAGAGATTATCCGGAACCCGAGAGTGTTGTGGCTGTTTTGCGGAGAGGAATGAGGGTTGAAGAGATACCAGTGATTATGCATGAACGGGTTGGAGGAGTTTCATCTATCTCGTTAAAAAAATCGGTATATTATATGGTAAAGGTAACTTTGGCAATTCTCATTGAGAGATTTAGAAAGTATTAGAGGTGTCGAAGAAAATGAATGTTAGGATTCAGATAATAGTTGCGGTCATTATTATTGTCGCTCTTTTTGTCATCGTAAATATGATCCGGAAAAAGAGATTGGAATTGAGATATGCATTAGCTTGGCTGATGGTTGGAGTTGGAACGTTGATATTGGACTGTTTCCCTAATTTGATGAATTGGCTTTCAAAAAAATTAGGTATTGCCAGTCCAGTTAATATGTTGTTCTTTCTAGGATTTTGTTTTGCTTTAATGATTATTTTTGTGCTAACAGTTTCTGTTTCGAGAATGTCGATTCGCATAAAACAGTTGGCGCAGGAGCTTGCTTTATATGAGAAAAGAAATACAAGAAATGAAGATCAAATAGACAATTAGGTGGATATATGACGATGAATACTAACTTTCTGATTTCTATGATGAAAAAAAACAAACAAAATATAAAAAAAATATTTATAATATTAATTTGTTCAGCTGTTATCGGATGTGTGTTCTCTTCAGTAGTTGCAGTTTTTGATTATTTAAGAACAGGCAATAATAAAGGGCTTGCCGTGTTGGATGTTTCACAAGTCAAAGCCGAGGGAAACGTGCAACAAGAAGGAGAGGAGTATTATATTTCTTCAAAAGGTGGAAAAATTGTAATAGAATTTACGGAAGATACCTATATCAATAAACTGCAATATAATTATTCAGTAGCGGAACCATTGCTTAATGATGCAGAAATTGCGGTTTCATATAGAAATATATATGGGGATGAAAATACAAAAGTAATATCGGATAATTATTTTGTGTTTGCAAGCAGATCCGTTGTCAATATTAGGGAAAACGTGAGCAAAATTGAAATACTTATTCCAGAAGAAAATGCAGAATTAAAAGTTGGTAATTTTGCAATAGATAATGGGTTTAAATGGAATCCGCTAATAGCATTAGTAGTTTCGGGAGTAGTATTTGAAATCTTATATTTAATTTGCTTTCGAAAGAAAAATGCAAAGCATCCAGGAGTATCAACTTGTATATCTGTACTTGTCCTTGGAATGTGTTTATTAGTATTGCAGCCACCATTTGTTTCTGGATGGGACGAACAAATTCATATAACTCGTAGTTATGATTTGGCTGTTACGGGAGATGAACAAGGAACGCCAAATGTTATATCATATTTGACTACAAATTCTGCATGGTTTTATCTGCATCCGGATATAAGTTTCGAGGAGAGAGTGGATTATATTCGGGTGATGAATCAAATGGGCGATTCTTATGGAGAATCTATGGATGGTTATGGGTTACAGATGAATACCATTGGTTATATTTTCCAGGCAGCAGGAATTACGATAGGTAAGTTCTTAAATTTACCATTCTATTTGGTTTGGACTCTGGGTAAGTTCGCTAATTTGGCATTATATGCAATTGGCATGGGAATAGCAGTTGCTATTGTACCATTCGGGAAAAGATTGTTGATGGTTGTTGCGCACTTCCCTATTATGATTTTTTTAAGTACCGTTTATACGTATGATGTAACGGTTAATGTATTTATTACTTTGGCTATTTGCATTTGGCTCAGAGAACTTGTCAATAAGAATCAGGTCTTTGAGTATAAATGGAGGATTGCGTTCGTTGTGTGTCTTGTAATAGGCTGTATGCCGAAGGCTGTTTATGCTCCTTTGATATTATGTGCATTGCTGCTTCCTTCCAGTAAATTCAAATCAAAAAAAGACGCTTATATTTCGAAGGGCTTGCTAATCCTGGTATTTCTAATGCTGATGTCTACTTTTGTTATGCCTACAGTTTCCAGTCCGTCATCCGGCGGTGACAGTAGAGGAGGAGATACCAGTGTTGCAACACAGATGTCCTATGTGTTGGGACAGCCTTTTGCATATGCGGTTGTTCTATTAAAAAATATTTTTGATACCGCCGTAAATTATACATTTGGAACGCTGATGAGTGATTTTGCATACTGGGGAGCAGCTTCACAGCCGGTTCTGTTTAGTATTTTGCTTGCTGGAACACTTATGATGGATTCTTACGCAGAAGAGGGAAAAAGAATAGCATTAAACATTAAAGAAAAAATAGTGGCATTTTTTGCGATTGCATTTACGGTGGCGCTTATCTGGACTGCATTATATCTTTCCTTCACAGAAGTAGGTGAGACTACGATTGCAGGAGTGCAGGCAAGGTATTATCTGCCGTTTATCTTTCTGTTTTATTTGCTTTTTAAACCAAAGAAAATTAAGAGCGAATTTAAAGTAGAAAATTATCAGATGACAGTGATGTTGATTGCAAGTGGGCTGTTCGTTTGGCAATTGATACAGAACTTTTTGCTGCCGGGAGCAATATAAAAAGAAAATAGGAGAATACAAATGGATAAACAGTTTGTTGTAGATAGCTATAGATTCCATGCAAAAGAAAGAAATAAGCTTTTAATTAAAGGCTGGTTTGAAGATGAAACTGCCATAAAGGATCATCAGATTGAAATCTTTCTGGATAATAATAAGTTGGATTATTCAATCGAAAAAAATGTCAATACGGGAATTGCATTAACTGCGCAGGAAAAAGGGAAAGCGCCTATTTATATCTATTCTTTCTGGGTCAGTATGTCAGAAGATTTCGGCGATGCAAAGGCGCTGAAGGTGATTGACTGCTATGATGGAGACAGAAAAGTTATTTATCAGGTTTCCGGCGCCAAGCTGAAGAGAAAGCAGATGCGGCTTGATAAATTTATTGAAGGTGGCCGGGTTACGGAGAATGGATTTCGAATCAAGGGCTGGTGCATTCAGTTACATGAGGTGAAGATCCAGGTTCGGGATGAAAAAGGGCAGATTGTCCCCGTGGAGATAAAAAAGAGGAGAAGGGCAGATACTCTTTTTCAGTTTCCGGAGTGCAGAGAGTCTGAGATTTATTGCTTTGAATTAAGATATAAGGGCGAGGTGCCGAAAAGAGTTACCGTTTATCTGGATGATGGAGAGCGAAAAGCACAGTATAGTGTAACGTTGAAACCATCTACAGTGAAGAAGGGTGTTCAGAAAGTAAAAGAATATGGCCAAAAAACTTATCGTTATACAAAGCAGTTTGGAGTATCGCATACTGCAAAAAGGGCATTGATCAAGCTTCAGCGAAAAGATCTGGATTTTTACAATTACTGGAGAAAGCAGTATGGTACAACAAAAAAAGAGTTGAAGGAACAAAAAAATACCGTGTTTCCCGTTCAGCCTAAAATGTCTATTGTTGTGCCTTTGTATAAAACGCCAGAAGAATATCTGAAAAAAATGATTGCATCAGTGGAGCAGCAGACATATAGCAACTGGGAGCTTTGCCTTTCGGACGGCAGTGGCGCGGACTCTCCGTTGACAGAAATATTGAATGAGTACGAAAAGAAGGATTCCAGGATTCGCGTAGTAAGAAATGAAATGCCTCTCCAGATTTCAGACAATACGAATCAGGCATTGGATATAGTGACTGGTGATTGGATTGCCTTCATGGATCACGATGATACTTTGACACATGACGCATTGTATGAATGTGTAAAAGCCATTAATGAAGATCCGGAAATTGATATGATTTATTCGGATGAGGATAAGATTTCTATGGATGGGAAAGAATTTTTCCAGCCACATTTTAAATCCGATTTTAACATTGATATGCTGAGGGGGACCAATTATTTCTGCCATTTGACAGTGGTAAAAAAGGAATTGTATCAGAAAGCAGGAAATCTGCGAGGAGAGTATGATGGGGCTCAGGATTATGATTTTGTTCTGCGCTGCGTAGAGCATGTCCGGAAGGTGAAACATATCCCCAGAGTTTTGTATCACTGGCGGGCACATAAAGATTCTACAGCGGAGAATCCGGAAAGCAAGCTGTATGCTTTTGAGGCAGGGGCGAGAGCTGTACAGGCACATTATGACCGTGTGGGGATCCATGCAAAAGTAGAGTCGACGAAATACCTGGGGATTTACAGGAGTAAATATTATTTTGATGAACGTCCGCTGGTGTCGGTCATTATTCCAAACAAGGATCATATAGAAGATCTGGACAAGTGTATTTCGGCATTAGAGGGAAAAGCCACATATAAAAATCTGGAATACATCATTGTAGAAAATAATAGTGAGAAAGAAGAAACATTTGAATATTACGAGGCCTTGAAACAAAAAAATCCAAAAGTACAGGTTGTTACCTGGGAGGGAGCTTTTAATTATTCCGCAATTAACAATTTTGGGGTTTCCTATGCCAAGGGCGAGTTTTATCTTTTCCTGAATAACGATACAGAAATTATTAATGAAGATTGTATCGAAGAACTTCTGGGCTATTGTCTGCGCCCGGATGTTGGAGCTGTAGGCGCCAGACTTTTTTATGAGGATGGAACGATTCAACATGCAGGCGTGATCATCGGCTTACAGGGAGTGGCTGGCCATCCCTGCAATGGTGAGCCGCATGAATCGCCAGGATATTTTGGACGGGCGATTATTGCACATGACTGCAGTGCGGTAACAGCGGCGTGTGTGATGGTAAAACGTAACGTATTTGAAGAAGTAGGAGGCTTTGATCCCAAACTGGCGGTGGCTTTCAATGACATTGATTTCTGCCTGAAAATACGAAAAGCAGGTTATTTAATCGTCTATAATCCATATGCACAGCTGTATCATTATGAATCAAAATCCAGGGGGCAGGAGGATACAGAGGAAAAAATCAGGCGTTTCCAGGGAGAGATTGAAACTTTCCATGAAAAGTGGTATGATGTTCTGCTGAAAGGCGACCCATACTATAATCCGAATTTAACACTAACGGAAACGAATTTTGGTCTGCGCCCATAATGTAAGAAATGAAAAAACTGTGGAGGATAGGGTGTGTCAACATATATACAGAATTTTAAAAAATATCAGCCTTTGCTGAATGAGTTGATCGCAAGAGATATTAAAACAAAATACAGACGTTCATTGCTGGGGGTTCTATGGACAATATTGAATCCGTTGTTAATGATGGTAGTACTTTCTGTTGTGTTTTCCAATCTGTTCCGGTTTGATATCGAATACTTTCCGGTATATTTATTGAGTGGTCAGTTGATATTTAACTTTTTTTCTGAATCTACAACAAATGCTATGTCAGCGATCATAGCAAATGGACCGTTGATTAAAAAGATATATGTGCCTAAGTATATGTTTGTGTTGTCACGGATTTTTTCAAGTACGATTAACTTGCTTGCCTCTTTCACTGCATTAATCTGTGTTATGCTGGTTATGAGAGTACGTCTGCACTATACTGTGCTTCTGTCCTGGATTCCGCTGGGGCTGATTGTATTTTTCTCGTTAGGCGTAGGGTTGATACTAGCAGCTATCACAGTGAAGTTCCGGGATATTATGCATTTGTATTCTGTTTTCACGACTGCACTGATGTATCTGACCCCGGTAATATATCCGATGTCCATTCTGCCGGAATGGCTGGAGAAAATTGTGCTGCTCAATCCGATTACAAATATTTTGATGATGTTCCGAAATCTGATGATATATGGAGCATTACCGACTGTTTTATCGCTGATTCTGGGCATAGCAGAAGTGATCGTTGTGTTGATTCTAGGCGTGTATGTGTTTTACAAAAATCAGGATGATTTTATCCTTAATATATAGGAGACGGAAAAATGGAAAATCAGGATATTATCCGAGTGGATCATGTGTCAATGCGGTTTAGTCTTGCTTCTGAAAAGGTGGATAGTTTTAAAGAATACTTTATCAAGACCTTAAAGGGGCAATTATCATACGATGAATTTTGGGCGCTCTCTGATGTTTCTTTTGCAATTCAAAAAGGCGATGCGCTTGGTTTGATCGGCTTGAACGGCAGTGGGAAGAGTACCATGTTAAAAGTGATAGCAGGAGTCTTAAAACCGACCAAAGGCAGTGTAGAGGTACGAGGAAATGTAGCGCCGTTGATCGAACTGGGTGCAGGGTTTGATATGGATCTGACAGCGTCGGAAAATATTTTTTTAAATGGCGCTCTTTTGGGAAGATCCCATGAGGAAATGGAAGAGCATTATCAGGAAGTAGTAGATTTTTCAGAACTGCATAATTTTATGAATGTGCCGGTAAAAAATTTTTCTTCCGGGATGGTGTCCAGACTTGCTTTTGCTATTGCAACGATAGGGACTCCGGATATATTGATTGTTGATGAAGTGCTGTCAGTAGGGGATTTTCATTTTCAGGAGAAATGTCAGGCCAGGATTCAGCAGATGCTGGATGCAGGAACGACTCTGCTTTTTGTGTCACATAGCATTGAACAGGTAAAAAGTTTGTGTAATAAGATCGTGTGGCTGGAAAAGGGGCATGTTAAGATGTTTGGAGATGCCGAAGAAATTGCAGGAATTTATAGTGCATCATAATCATTGGGAGTAGAACGAAATATGAAGAAAAAGATTACAACCATTGTGGCAGCAGTTATACTTATAGCCGCCGCAGGACTTTATTCATTTATTGACCGGACAACAGATATATATGATAGCCAGATTGACAGCAGCGACTATGTTAGTATAGGATTGGCGGAAGATGGAAAAACAGAGCAGAGGTTTACGTCTTCTGAAGAGTCTCTGGACGGGATTTCAGTGAAGCTTGATGCATCTGGAAATATAGAAAATCTGGTTTTAAATTATAAATTAACGGACGAGGAGTCAGGGAAAGTTGTGGCAGAGGGAGAAACATCTTTGGCTGGAGCACAGTCCGGAAAATACTTTGATATGAACTTTGACCAGGTGACAGGATGCAAGGGTAAAGAATATCTCTTTGAGATCATGGCGCAGGAATGCGATGAACAAACCAGTATGACTGTCTATCGTGCAGGAGAAATATTAGTCATGCGAACGATTCACCAAGGATTTGATGTGGAGACATTCATTATTACAGTATGTTTTATCTTGTATATCGTATTATTTATGAAATGGCTTTCAAAACTGTTTAGGCAGGGAAATCGTGCGTAGTAAGGATAGAGGAATTGAAAAATGAGAAATACTTTTTTTGTAACGTCATGCAGATTTCATACTCATGACAGTCATCAGTTAGTGATGATAGGATATTTTCGGAATAATAAAAATGACGGCCGGCGGATGGAAGTATTTTTAGACGGAAGAAAGATTCCCTGTAGGGCAGAAGAATTGGAGCTGCTGTCTGGAGCTATGCGCAATAATGAGGGAATGCCGATTACAAAACAGTATTTTCTGTGGATAACTTTGCCAGACAGCTGGCGGGAACATCAAAAGATAGAAGTCATTCAGTTTGACGAGGGTGGAAAGAAAAAAGTATATCATATTTCCGTAAAAAAAATAGAAAAGTTAAAGAAAGAATTGCCTTGCCATATCGATAAAGTAAAGATAGAGCAGGGCTGTTTTTGGTTACGTGGATGGTATATTTGTGAAAAAGATATGAAATTGTCTTTTATGGATCAAAAGGGTGAGGCGCTTTCGGCCGAATTAGAAAGAGAAAGCAGACCAGATATACAAAAAGTATATCCCGAATGTATGACGGAAGAAATCAAAGGTTTTACAGCAGTATTTAGAGGCGATATTCCTGCAAAAGCAGTCGTATTACTGGAGTCAAAGAACAATTCAGCAAAGATTTCGGTTGCGCTTAGGCCGTCCGCACTGGAAAAGACAGTTTCTAAAGCGGTGCATCTTACTCAGAAGGCAAAGTTGTACTACCAAAAAAACGGAATCCAGGCTACGTGGAAACGAGTTTTTGATAAAGTAACCTCAAGGACAGAAATATCCTACGAGGAGTGGTTCAAAAGGAACCAACCGTCAGCAGGAAATCTTAAAGCCCAGAGAAATATGAGGTTTGCATATGCACCCTTGATTTCGATCATTGTGTCTGGCACAGAGGAGTCGCTGAATTATCTGCAGGAAACAAAAAATTCAATTCATAAACAATCATATCAAAAATGGGAGATGTGTTTTTGTAAAGGAAATAATGCAGAGAGTATGAGGAAAGTAATGGGGAAGGCGAAAGGTGAGTGGATTGCTTTTGTCCATGCCGGCGATGTCCTGTCTTTAAATGCTTTACACGAATGTGTAAGTGAGATGAATGCATTTCCATCCACGGAATTGATTTATACGGATGAAGATAAGCTGGATGATAAGGGAAAGAAGCACATAGATCCCAATTTTAAACCGGATTATAATATTGATATGCTTCGGAGTACAAATTATATAAAACATTTGTTGGTAGTGAAGCGGGAACTTTGTCAGAAAGCAGGAAACAGAAATCCAGATATAGAAGTGGACCCAGGGTATGATTTTATATTGCGGTGTGTGGAAAATACTGATAATATTCGTCACATCCCTAAAGTGCTATATTCTGAAAGAAAAGTGTTTCATGATGAAAAAGGTATTTCTAAAATGGAACTGGGAGCAATCCGGGCACATTATAACAGAGTGAACATATCAGCAGAAGTAATGGAGACCAGCTATCCGGGGATCTACCGCAGTAAGTATAAGTTGGAATCCTTTCCATTGGTGTCTGTGATTATTCCGAATAAGGATCATATAGAGGATCTTGATAAATGTCTGAAGTCTTTGGAGGTTAAAAGTTCTTATCCGAATATTGAATATATAATCGTTGAAAACAACAGCCAGAAAGAAGAGACCTTTGCGTATTATCAACAGCTGGAAACAAAGAACCCGAAGGCAAAAGTAGTATTTTGGGAAGGTAAAGGATTTAATTATCCTGCTATCAACATGTATGGCGTGGAGTATGCTCAGGGCGAATATTTGTTATTTCTGAATAATGATACGGAAATAGTGAATGAGGACTGCATTGAAGAGTTGCTTGGATATTGTATGAGAGATGATGTGGGAGCAGCTGGAGCAAGACTATATTATGAAGACGGAAGTATCCAGCATGCAGGCGTGATCATTGGACTTGGTGGAGTGGCGGCGCATGCATTTGTGGATACCCATCCGGAGGATGCGGGATATGCGAACCGTATAGTAATGGCTCAGGACTTGAGTGCAGTTACAGCAGCCTGTATGATGGTAAAGCGGACGGTGTTTGAGCGGGTAGGCGGATTTGATACCAGTTATGCTGTGGCATTTAATGATGTGGATTTGTGCTTAAAAATACGAGAAGCCGGATATTTGATCGTATATAATCCATATGCAGAACTGATGCATTATGAGTCGAAATCCAGAGGATATGAAGATACTCCGGAGAAAGTGGAGCGATTTCAGTCAGAAATCCAAAGGTTTCATAAACGATGGGAGAAGATTCTGGAGGAAGGAGACCCGTATTATAATCCGAATCTGACACTGGATAAGTGTGATTTTAGTTTAAGCATAGTATCTAGAAGAAAATAAACAATCTAAATATGAGACAAAGAGGGGGATTACTCATATGGACAAAAAGATCTTGTTGTTTTTTCATAATCTGAATATAGAAGGAGCCCCAACTATGCTGATTCAAGCAGCAGAAATTTTGGTTGAGTCTGGGTATTTGGTAGAAGCATTATCATTAAAAAATGGAGCATATGAAGAAAAATTACAACAGTTGGAAATTCCTTTACAGATTGTAGAAGCAGATGAATGTTTTACAGATTCTGCGATGGATGATTATATCAAAAAATTTAATTTGGTAATATCCAATACAATAATGACGTATTCCTTGATTGTCCGGTATAATAATACAATTCCAATTATGTGGTATATACATGAAGGCAAGATTATAAAAGATATCTTTGCGAAAAGTATTCCTGAGATTAATACATTGGTAAAAACAAAAGCAAATATCGTGGTGGTAAGCGAATATGTCAAAGAGTGGCTGGAAAAAGAGTATGGAATTAAAAATATAGATGTATTGCATAACTATATTGACATTGATGAAAGAGTAATCTCCTTGAAAGACAAAGGGAAAAGAGAGAAAATACAGTTTACCTATCTTGGAAGCGTTGATCCCCATAAGGGACTGGATATATTGCTCGAAGCGAATCACCGATTATCAGACAGAACGAATGTGCATATTAATTATGCAGGGAATATTCTGGATCAGCGATTTTATGATACGATTATCTCTCGTTATAAAGAGGATAATATCCAATACTGGGGACTGGTATCCGGAGAAGATAAAATTCGTTTATTTCAAGAAACGGATGTTTTTGTTGTGCCTTCCAGAGACGAGTCTTGTTCATTGGTCGCTTTGGAAGCATTTGCTGCTGGAAAACCAGTGATTATTTCTGATCAGGTTGGAGCACAATATCTACTAACAGAGAAGAGCGGGTGGATATTTGAGATAAATCATGTTGACGAGTTAACGAAATTATTGGAAAATATCGCGAATTTAAAATATGATCTGGACAGTTATGGCGCAGAAGCCAAAAAACAGTATGACAAATATGTCAATTACAATGAATATAAAAAGGGCTTACTATCATTGGTAGAACGCTATAGCAATAAAAAGGATGTGCATCAATATAGCAGATGTACGGATTGCGGCGCCTGCAGACAGATTTGTCCCGTTTCAGCTATATCTCAAAAAGAAGATGATGAGGGCTTTTTATATCCATGGATTGATTATGATAAATGTGTTCAATGCGGAAAGTGTGTAGAAATCTGTCCGGTTGTAAATCCGGTGTATAGCAATTTATCAGATCCGGAGTGCTATGCTGGGTATACGAAGGATGAGGTCAGGATGGATAGAAGTTCATCTGGAGGTGTATTTACTGTTTTTGCAGATGCCATTTTAAGAGAAAGTGGATATGTAAGTGGGGTTGTTTTTGACGAGAAATTTAAAGCTTGCCACATTGTTTCAAATAATCCGGATGATATTTTTAGGATGAGGGGCTCAAAATATGTGCAAAGCGATACAGGAAAAGTTTTTAGTGAGATAAAGCAGTTGCTGAAACAGGGAAAAAAGGTGCTGTTTACGGGTGTTTCCTGTCAGGTGTCCGGATTAAAGGCATTTTTGGGTAAAGATTATGAGAACCTGTTTTGCATAGATATACTTTGCCATGGAGCGGCATCTCCAGGAATATTTCGGAAATATTTGAACGAAACAATAGGAATAGAGCGGATTCGGGATATTCAGTTTAGAAACAAGCGATTGGAAGGCTGGAGAAACACATACTTTTATATTGATAGTGATAAGGAAGAGATTTATCAAGCTTTGGGGGAAAATGAATTTACCAGTGCATTTTTGAATGATGTGATTAACCGGAATTGTTGTGCGGAGTGCCAATTCCAAAGACTTCCGCGGCAGGGGGATATTACGATTGGAGATTTCTGGGGAATCGAAGACTGTGATCCGGAATTGGATGATAATAAAGGAATTTCTGTTCTTCTGGTGAATTCAGAAAAAGGGAAGAAGTTGCTGGAGACATGTAGGAAGGAATTTCTGGTTTTAAAAGAAGAGAGAATAGATGATGCAATAAAAAAGAATCCCAATATTATTTCATCTTCTGTTCCGCATCCGCATAGGAAGAAATTCTTTGAATATAATAAACGGTTTTCCGTATCTAAAAGCGCAGGAAAAATTTTGCAGGGCAAGTGTGATGTCGTGATTATGAATTACTGGTATGCGAAAAATTATGGAGCTATTCTGACCTGCTATGCTCTTTATCGTGTGCTGAAAAAAGAAAATGTTGATGTCAGCCTGATGAATTATATTCCAGAGCGATTTCGGCCTCTTTATGAAGGGAGTTTTGCCTGGTTGTTTGCCGAACAGCATATGGAAAAGACAAGAGAGTGTTTTAATTATGATGATTTATTAGAACTTAATGATTGCGCGGAGACATTTATTGTTGGATCAGATCAGGTATGGAATTACAATATTTATCAGGAGCATGGAGGCAATATTTTCCAGCTTGATTTTACAAAGCCAGAAAAAAGAAGGATTGCATGTGCTGTCAGCTTTGGCAGCGATTCATGGAATGCACCTAAATATGAGACAGATAAGTTTGCAGAATTAATTAAGGATTTTCATGCTGTATCTGCTAGGGAAGCGACCGGAAAAACACTTTTGAATGATTGCTTTGGTTTAGATGCAGAAGTGACTGGAGATCCGGTATTTGCACTGCAGGCGGATGAATGGCGAGAATTAGCTGGAAAAGAATGTCTTTGTGTAAATCGGTATTTTACATATTATGTGTTGGCTGGAGGGCATGCGGATATTAAAGTTTCTTGGATTCAAGATGTTATGGACATCGTGGAAGCAAAAACAGAGATAGCACCGCTTGGTTTAGAGTTTGGAAAGAATTATACGGTGGAAGAATGGCTGAATTATGTTGCGAATGCAGAGTTTGTGGTGACGGATAGTTTCCATGCCGTATGCTTTTCGATTATATATAACAGACCGTTTATTTATCTGCTAAAAACGGTGAATTATATCCAAGATTAAAAAATGTTTTTCAGCACTATAAGATAGATGCAGCTGTGGTGACGGAAGATAATTATAAAGAAATTCTAGCTGAAAGCAGTTTATTTAGTATTGATTTTGAATATGCAAACCAACAGATGCAAAGAGATGCCGTTTATTTTAAAGAGTGGCTGTTAAAAGCTCTTCATACAGAAATTACACCGGTTCATAATGAGTTGGTAAGAGAGATGGTACTGCGTATCCATGCAGAAGAAAAGAAAAATATTCAGATGCAACAGGAGCTACGGAATCTTAAGGAACAAAATGCTCAGCTCAAAGAACTGTCTGACACTGTGCAGGAAGCATATTCTGTAGTGACGAACTCAACCATATGGAAGACAACAAAACCACTTAGAAAGTTTTTGGACCGCATGAAACACTAAATTTGAAATGGCTTAGTCAATAAATCGTGAGGTATAGGATGAAAAGAGAATGGAGTGCAAATACCATAAAAGTATTAATGTTCATATTTATGACATGGATTTTAGTGCTTCTGCTTTTTTTTGAGAATATTTTGGAATATAGGTGTAAAAAAGATTTTTTTATCAGTAATATTTGTATAGTGCTTTTGCTTTTAGTGGCATGTATCGGTTGTTTTTTTATCAAAAAGACATTGGCTTTTAATAGATTGAGCGGTTTGATTCTCCAATATGCAGATAGAATCGTAATTATAATTGCGATATCCTTTTTCTTCTTGCAATTATATATTAGCTACAACATTTTTTTTGAAACGGGATGGGATTCTGGAGCGTACGTCATTCCTGCAGCTAGATTAGTTTCTCAGCATGCTGAGATGCCCGAGAGTATAAATAACTATTTCTCTTATTATCCTAATAATCTGTTTTTGGTTAATATATATGCTCTTATTTTGAAAGTGAATCAAAAAATAGGCATATTTTACGGTGAAGAGCAATTAATGTCAATTGTTTTTTGTAATTGTTTGATTTCATCGATAACCTGTTTACTTACCTATAAAATAGGTAAGAAAATAACTAATATCAGCTATGCTTTTGTAGGATATCTGATTTCATTGGCTTTAATAGCATTATCTCCTTGGGGAGTTATTTGTTATTCGGATTCGTTTGTATTGTTTATACCTGTATTAATATTATATGTATATGTCTCTGCCATTCCGGTTTTCTGGAAAACAATGGGCCTTTTTGCATGCGGGTATATCGGATATAGTATTAAACCGCAGGCAGCTATTTCTTTGATTGCAGTTTTGATTGTCTGTGTTTTGCAAATCGATAAGACTACGATAAGAAGAAAGAATGTATTTAGATGTTTTTGCGGTGTAGCAGTTTCCGCTCTATTGATTACATGTATGTCATACGCCCTGGATAGAGTATATGAAAAAGAAGGATTTATTCTCGATCCACAAAAAAAGATAGGGATAACACATTTTTTGATGATGGGGATGAACCCGGATACATTAGGTGTTTATAATGGTGAGGATGTGGAAATATCTCATGAATGCCAAACGCCACAGGAAAGAACTCAAAAAAATTTGGAAGTAGTAAGAGAGCGATTAAAATCTTATGGAATGGGAGGATATTTAAAGCTCCTTTCACAGAAAATGTTGACTAATTTTAATGACGGTACATTTGCATGGGGAAATGAAGGAAGTTTTTATGCCATTTTGAAGGCGGATAAAAATACAGCAATTGCCCCACGTTTAAAAGCTACATTTTATAATGACGGTGCACATTTTTGGTTATATTCTGGAATGGTACAGATTGTATGGATTATAGTGCTTATATTGTGTTTCTTCAAATCTATAATAAGTGTTTTTAATAAAGATAAGATGGAGAAAGCAGATGGGGTAATTTGTTTGTCATTAATAGGAATTATTGTTTTTGAGTTATTGTTTGAAGCCCGGGCACGGTATATATACATATATGTTCCACTGTTTATTTTATATGGGATATCGGGGATAAAACAGTCTTGGCAGTTAAGTCCTGTAAAAAAGAACTAATCCGAATCAGAGTAAAGACATGTCTATGTAGTTGGTATGATTTTTTGTAGATTTTAATTATACACGACAGCGTTTCCGGTGCATTCGCAGACTGGGAAGGGGGAGAAAGTTTTGAAAAGAGAAAGTAATATATCCAGACCTATACTGTATATGGTAATTCCTTGTTATAATGAAGAGGAGGTTTTGCCGCTTACAAGTAAAGATTTCTTGAATAAATTATACGAATTGATTCGAAAGGGCATGATTTCAGGAGAGAGCAGGATCCTATTTGTAAATGATGGAAGTAAGGATAAAACTTGGGAAATCATAAAACAGTTAGCAAAGGATGATGAACATTTTAAAGGGATTACGCAAAGCAGGAACAGGGGGCATCAAAATGCGGTTCTGGCGGGTCTGATGGAAGCGAAAGATAGGGCGGATATAACAATTTCCATTGATTGCGATGGACAAGATGACATTAATGCAATGGATCTTATGATTAAAGAATACATGGAGGGTAGCGAGATTGTCTATGGCGTAAGGAATGATAGGGGAACCGATACCTTTTTTAAACGAACCAGTGCGGAAGGGTTTTATAAATTATTGACCTGGATGGGGGTAGAGACTGTTTATAATCATGCAGATTATCGTTTGGTTTCATCCAGAGTATTACAGGAGTTTGAGAATTTTAAAGAGGTAAATATTTTCTTAAGAGGCATGTTCCCGCTGGTTGGTTTTAAAAGTACCTGCGTTTATTATAAACGGCATGAACGGCTGGCGGGACAAAGCCACTATCCTTTGTCAAAAATGCTGGCATTAGCATTTGATGGAATTACAAGTCTGAGTATCAAACCTATCCGAATGATTACCGTGTCTGGAGTCCTAGTTTCGCTGTTGAGTTTTATCGGTGTAATCTGGTCGGTTGTATTACATTTTATGGGATATAGTGTCCAGGGCTGGGCAAGTACCACCAGTATTATTTGTTTTATTGGCGGTGTACAGCTGATCAGTTTGGGGGTCATTGGAGAATATATAGGTAAGATATATCTGGAGACCAAGGGAAGACCAAGATATATCATCAGCGAAAGAACAGATGATGTATTGGAAAAGACAAATGTGCCTGAGGAAGGTAAAAGTGAGGAAGAAGCATGAAAGAATATTGCAAAAAGTATCAAAAAGCGATTTTATTAGCATTACTATTTAGCCTGGTATGTTTTGGCTTTATGCTGACCAATTTTACGGTGACGATAGATGAGGAAACATGGCTGCTCGGCAATGAAGAGTCTGCTTTGTGGCTGCTGCAGGGAAGAATTTCCATATGGCTGTTTAATCTTTTATTTACGCAGGGCGGAAATTATGCTCCATTTTTGTGGGATTTTTGTGCGGTCATATTATGGAGTATATCTGGAATTATTTTTGCATATGCGTTATTAGGAGGAAGAAACGAGAAACAGTCTCATATGTTCATTTTTCTTGCTTATTATAGTTCGCTGCCATATGTTGTTGGTGAAATTCTGTCCTTTTCTTTGTTTAATCTTCAGATAGGACTTGCCATGGTAGCAGTAGCGATAGCCTTCGTGTTTACGATGAGGTACTGGGAAAATGGAGAAAAAAGAGTGGCTATATGGATCTTTCTGCTTTTGCTCTATTCATTTGGAACATATCAGGCGATGATTTGTGTGTACGTCACAGCAGTAGCTGCTTATTGTCTGTTGCGGGTACTGGACTATAATACGGAAAATATGGGACGAAATATTGTCTCAAGTGGCATTTTTTGTACAGTATCGGCCATTGTCTATTATGGAGTATTTTTGCTTATTGGCCATTTTGTTGGCACGGCAGGATATCTGACCGATAACTATTCTGGATGGGCCGGCGAGAATCCTTTGCTGGAAGTAGTAAAAGCTGTTGCAAATGTGGTAAGGATATCCTTTGCTATTCCATATAAAGAACGTTATATCTATGGCGGAGGAGTGATTTGTTTTGTTACGGCAGCCTTTGTTATATATTCTATCTGGAGATTTTTTAAAGCGCAAAGCGCAAAGGAAAGGCTGAGTATATTTTTCTACAGCGTAGCTTTATGTGTCGCCCCGTTTTCTCTTTATATTGTATTGGCAACCAGTATGACCCATGGACGGATGTTGCTTGCTTTGCCTTTTGCCGGAGCGGTAGAGATTGTGCTGATCTTGGAGGCACTTACAAAAAGAAGACTACAAATCATATCATTTGTGGCAGCAGGCTTATTGTTATTTTTTAATGCCAGAAACATGAACATGATTTTTTATTACAGTCATCTGGTTTATGAAAAGGATTGTGATCTGACGGCGATGCTGATGTACGATATCGAAAAAAAGGGAATTGATTATCATGAAAAACCAATCGCGTTTATTGGAATGATAGAAGAAGATTCTCTGCCGATTCAGAAAATAGATGCATTGGGGAGTTCTATTTTTGCATGGGATGAAGGAAATAACACCCGGATGGAAGATTTTATCAGAACCAGGGGTTATGCAGTAGAAACGGCAGATGCAGAAAAAATGCAGGAAGCGCTGCAGGAAACAGAGAATATGCAGACGTGGCCGCAGGAGAATAGCATTAAAGAGTTGGAGGATGTTATTGTTGTGTATTTGTCTGATCCTACGGAACAGTGGTATACTGTGAATGGGATAGTACATTAAAAATATACGAGAGATTATGAAAAAACTAGGTTATTATTCCTCCGGTGAGTTCGCCCGCATGGCGGGCGTGACGCTCCGGACGATACGTTACTATGACAAACAGAATATTTTAAAGCCTTCGCTTGTCAGTGAAGCGGGGGCACGTTTCTATACAGACGAGGATTTTGCCAGGCTCCAGCAGATTCTACTGCTGAAGTATCTTGGGTTTTCTTTGGATGACATCCGGGAGATGACAGTGGCGGACTCTGATTATCATTTTATGCTGGATTCCTTGAAGATTCAGTTGAAGCTGGTGCAGGACCGGATCGAACAGATGCAGCTGGTGGAGCAGGCTATTAAGGATACCACAGAATCCATTCAGGAGGAGCATACGGTGGACTGGAGCCGGATGCTGAATCTGATCCATCTGACTGGTATGGAACAGAGTCTGAAAAACCAGTACCAGAACGCGTCCAATATTTCTTCCAGGATCAGCCTTCACAGTTTGTATGCACAGAATCCGAAGGGGTGGTTTCCCTGGATCTATGAACAGTGCCGGATACAGCCGGGGATGAAGATACTGGAAGTAGGCTGTGGAGATGGGACGCTTTGGCTGCAGAATAAGAATCGGCTGCCGGCAAAGATTCAGGTTACGTTATCAGATGTTTCAGAAGGGATGCTGAGGGATGCCAGACGTGCACTGGGGACGGAAGATGCCAGATTTGATTTTCTGGTTCTGAACTGTCAGCAGAATCCTTATCCGGAGAATACGTTCGATCTGGTGGTGGCAAACCATGTCCTGTTTTATTGCGATGATCTGCAGACAGCATTAGCCGAGATCCGGAGAGTGTTAAAACCGGAAGGGCGGCTGGTGTGCAGTACCTATGGACATGACCACATGAAGGAGGTCAGCGAACTGGTGCAGGAGTTTGACGAGCACATTGTGCTGGCGGCAGATAAGCTGTATGAAAAATTTGGCAGGGAAAATGGAGCGGATATTCTAAACTCTTATTTTTCTGATATAGAATGGAGAACCTATGAGGACTGTCTGATCGTGCCGGAACCGGAGCCCTTGATTTCTTACATCTTGTCCTGCCATGGGAATCAGGGACAGTATATTCCGGGGCGATATCGGGAATTTTTCAGCTATGTAAAGAAAAAAACGGATCTGGGGATGAAGATTACAAAGGATGCAGGGGTGTTTATAGCGTGTAATCAGAAGCAAAAATAGCATAATGTATGCCTGTCTAACATAAGATATTATTATAGATTCTTCAAAAAAGAATTGAAATAAAAGAGGACAGGGTGTATTATGAAAATAGATATTACTTCGCAAAATCCGAAGAAATACGGAAAAGGAGAAAAGATTATGATTATAATGAATTTGGAAATGAATAATTTCTTCGCTTTTCGTAATTTTAAACTAAACATGTCCTATCCGAAAAGAATTGTTGATTCTAATATTGAAAATGAGTTTTTGGCAGGAAGAGAAAATTTTCGGTATAAAAAAATTAATATTTTAATGGGAGCAAACGCAACAGGTAAAACCACTATCGGAAAAATGTTGATGCGCATTTTTAATTTTATTGACAAGAAAGAAGCTTCTAAACTAACCGATGTGATTGAAAATAGTAAAGAACAGGCAAATATTTCAATGGATTTTGTTACAGAGTCATATCGAATGTATCGGCTGAATGTTATTGCACATCCATCTGAGAACCTGGAAGAATCGTCAAGAGTTGAGGTGTGTACACGATGTGTTAAAATAAATAAAACAGATAGTTATGAAACCTGTGCAAAAAAGATTGATGAAATTCCCTGTGTTTATCAGAAAGATTATGGAGAAGAATTGGAAAAAATAGAGGGACTTGGCTGGATGTTTTCCTATCCTCTGGAGACAGAAAAGGGAGTTTTACGCTGCCCCAAAAACCCACAGTATCCGCTGATTCTGGATCATACATTGAGAGCCTTGGATCCGGCTATAGAAAAGGTTGATAAACTTGAAGGCGTAGAGAATACATATGTAATCAGAAGTAAAGCATATAATCTGGTTATGCAGGATGGGAAAGTTATTCACAATGATATTTTATCAAGTGGTACCAGAGCAGGTATAGATGTTGCAGGTATGATAGCAGCAATACAAGAAGGAGAATGTGGGTTTTATTATTGTGATGAGAAATTTTCCTATATTCACAGCGATATGGAAAAGGCGTTTTTAAGCATAATGATTGACGCGATAAAAGAAAATGAACAATTATTTTTCACTACACATAACATGGATATTTTAGATATGCGTCTGCCCAAGCATACATATGTGTTTTTAAAAAAGGATATAAATGATACAGAACATCCAATTCAGTGTATAAGTGCATCTCAATATTTGAAGCGTAGCACAGATTCCGTAAGAAATGCAGTGGAAAATGATTTGTTTTCCGTAGCTCCTAATTTAGAACTTATCTATGAAATAGCAAATATGGATGGTTAGATTGAGCTGTTAGCATAAAGAAAAAGGAGAAAAATGAGAGGATACTATCATTATTTTGTAGAAGGCCCCGATGATAAAAAAGTATTGGATACGCTGAAAACAGATTTACGAATGATTCTTCCTGGAAAAGTGGAGAAGTTTAATGTGGTTCAGAATAAGCTTACAAAAAATCGGCTTATGACATTAAAATATCCAACAACTGTGATATTAGTATTTGATGCAGATGCTGGTAATATTAATATTTTAAGAGAAAATATCGATCTTTTAAGAAGACAGAAAAACCAGATCAAAGAGGTGATATGTATTATGCAGGTAATGAACCTCGAAGATGAATTGGTTAGGAGTTGCAACATAAGAACGATTCAAGAACTTACAAAAAGTAAATCGAAAAAAGATTACAAGCATGATCTCATACATATCACGAATTTGTCTTCCAGGTTGAAGGAGTGTCAGTTTGACTTTTCTAAGTTTTGGGTCATGCAGCCGTCTAATCAGTATAAGGATATTATGAATGAAGCGGAAAGAATAAAGTTGTATTAAAATTGTGCAATCTGCCGAAAATGTTACAAATTGTTAAAAACACTTGAAGGTGACCTAAGGTCACCTTTTATAATGCTTTTAGACTGAAAGAATGAGACTGAAACGGCACATACTAAGAGTATAGAATACAAAGGAGGCTTTCTAGTTATGAAGGGCATTATTTTAGCCGGAGGTTCGGGAACCCGTCTGTATCCTCTGACCATGGTAACATCCAAGCAGTTATTACCAATTTATGACAAACCGATGATTTATTATCCCATGTCAGTATTGATGAATGCAGGGATCCGGGATATCCTGATTATCTCTACACCCCAGGATACACCGAGATTCCAGGAACTTTTGGGAGACGGCCATCAGTTTGGCGTGGATCTTTCCTATGCGGTACAGCCAAGCCCGGACGGACTGGCACAGGCATTCATTATCGGAGAAGAGTTTATCGGAGATGACTGTGTGGCTATGGTGCTGGGCGACAATATTTTTGCCGGCCACGGTTTGAAGAAACGTCTGAAAGCAGCGGTAAAGAATGCAGAGGAAGGAAAAGGAGCTACGGTTTTTGGTTACTATGTAGACGATCCGGAGCGTTTTGGTATTGTGGAATTCGACCACAGCGGCAAGGCTGTTTCCATCGAGGAAAAGCCGGAGCATCCAAAGAGCAACTATTGTGTGACAGGACTTTATTTCTACGATAATGATGTGGTAGAGTATGCTAAAGGTCTGAAACCAGGAAAACGTGGAGAGCTGGAGATCACAGATCTGAACCGGATTTACCTGGAAAAGGGTCGCCTGAATGTAGAGCTTCTGGGACAGGGCTTTACCTGGCTGGATACAGGGACCCATGAGAGTCTGGTGGATGCCACAAACTTTGTAAAGACCATGGAGACCCACCAGCATCGTAAGATCGCATGCCTGGAGGAGATCGCATACCTGAATGGATGGATCAGCAAGGATGCCATTATGGAAGTCTACGAGGTGCTGAAGAAGAATCAATATGGTCAGTATCTGAAAGATGTAGTAGATGGAAAATATCAGGAAAATTTGTATTAATATAGGGACAAAAGAATATGTGGTTCATGCTTGCATGAACAAGCATATTCTTGGGGACCGAAAAAACATGAGGAAGTAGACCGATAGGTCGGATTCTGAATGTTTTTAGGATTGCGAGAGTATGAAATACGGAGCAATCCGTATTGATAATATCAAAGAAAAAGGGAGAAATAAACTATGACAATCATTGTAACCGGCGGAGCCGGATTTATTGGAAGCAACTTTGTATTTCACATGTTAGACAAGTATCCGGATTACCGGATCGTGTGCCTGGACTGCCTGACTTATGCAGGCAATCTGTCTACACTGGCGCCGGTGATGGACAATCCGAATTTCCGTTTTGTAAAAGAGAGTATCACGGACAGAGAAGCAGTTTATAAATTGTTTGAAGAAGAACACCCGGATATGGTGGTGAACTTTGCGGCAGAGAGTCACGTAGATCGTTCTATTGAGAATCCGGAAGTCTTCCTGGATACAAATATCAAAGGAACGGCAGTCCTGATGGACGCCTGCAGAAAATACGGTATCCAGAGATATCATCAGGTATCCACCGATGAAGTATACGGAGATCTCCCGCTGGATCGTCCGGATCTGTTCTTTACAGAGGAGACGCCGATTCATACCAGCAGTCCATATAGTTCATCAAAGGCAGCAGCAGACCTTCTTGTGCTGGCTTATCACAGGACCTATGGTCTGCCGGTGACCATCAGCCGTTGCTCCAATAACTACGGGCCATATCATTTTCCTGAGAAATTGATCCCGCTGATGATCGCCAATGCATTGAATGACAAGCCGCTGCCGGTATACGGAAAAGGCGAGAATGTTCGTGACTGGCTGTATGTAGAGGATCATTGTAAAGCCATCGACCTGATCATCCACAAAGGACGTGTGGGAGAGGTTTACAACATTGGCGGACACAATGAGATGAAAAATATTGATATCGTAAAGATTATCTGTAAAGAGCTTGGTAAGCCGGAGAGTCTGATCACTTATGTAACAGACCGTAAAGGGCATGATATGCGCTACGCGATCGATCCGACTAAGATCCACAATGAACTGGGATGGCTGCCGGAGACGAAGTTCGCCGATGGAATTAAGAAGACGATCAAGTGGTATCTGGATAACAAGGAGTGGTGGGAGACCATCATTTCCGGAGAGTATCAGAACTACTATGAAAAAATGTATGGGAACCGCTAAGAAAAAGACGAATCAGTAAAGGAGCGAAAAGCGGATGAAAGTATTAGTAACAGGCGTGGCCGGACAGTTAGGCCACGATGTAATGAATGAACTGGCAGGGCGTGGGCTTGAAGGGATCGGAAGCGATATTGCACCAGAATACAGCGGTGTGGCAGATGGAACTGCAGTGACTTCTATGCCTTATATTCAGTTGGATATTACTGACGAGGCAGCTGTAAATGAGAAAATTAGAGAAGTGAATCCTGACGTTGTGGTTCACTGTGCGGCCTGGACAGCAGTAGACCTGGCAGAGGATGAAGACAAAATTTCCAAAGTGCGTGCCATCAATGCAGATGGCACCCGGTATATCGCAAATGTCTGCAAGGAATTGAACTGCAAGATGGTTTATATCAGTACGGACTATGTATTTGATGGTCAGGGGGAGACGCCCTGGGATCCGGACTGCAAGGATTATAAACCGCTAAATGTTTACGGACAGACCAAGCTGGAGGGAGAACTGGCAGTCTCTGAGACACTGGAAAAATATTTTATCGTTCGGATTGCCTGGGTATTTGGCAAAAACGGCAAGAATTTTATCAAGACTATGCTGAATGTAGGAAAGACCCATGACAAGCTGACTGTAGTAAACGATCAGATCGGGACTCCGACTTATACGTTCGATTTGGCAAGACTGCTGGTTGATATGATCGAGACAGATAAATACGGCTATTACCATGCTACCAATGAGGGTGGCTATATCAGCTGGTATGATTTTACGAAGGAAATCTTCCGTCAGGCTGTGGAGCTTGGGCATAATGAATATAGCGAAGAGCGGTTGAGTGTGGTTCCGGTTACCACTGCGGAATATGGAGTGTCAAAAGCTGCAAGACCGTTTAACAGCCGTCTGGATAAGAGCAAGCTGACAGCAAATGGCTTCCAGCCGCTGCCAACCTGGCAGGATGCGCTTCACCGGTATCTGAAGGAAATTGATTTTTAAGGAGAGATAGCAATGGGACAGATCAAAGTAGAGAAAAATGCCGGGGGCATTGAGGGACTGTGCGTGATCGAGCCTACCGTCCACGGGGATGCCAGAGGCTATTTTATGGAAACCTATAATCAGAAAGATATGGAAGAAGCAGGTCTTAACATGAATTTCGTGCAGGATAACCAGTCCTGTTCTACCAAAGGAGTACTTCGTGGCCTGCATTTCCAGAAAGAATTTCCACAGGGAAAGCTGGTCCGGGTAATCAAAGGAGCCGTTTTTGATGTGGCTGTTGACCTGAGAAGTGGCAGTGAAACTTATGGAAAGTGGTTTGGGATCGAGCTGACAGAAGAAAACAAGAAACAGTTTTACATTCCGGAAGGATTTGCACATGGATTCCTGGTGCTGAGCGATATTGCGGAGTTCTGTTACAAATGTACAGACTTTTATCATCCGGGAGATGAGGGCGGCCTTGCATGGAATGACCCGGAGATTGGTATCGAATGGCCAAAGCTTACAGGAGAGTATCCGGGAAACGCATCGGCGGAAGGCTACTGCCTGGAGGACGGCACTAAGCTGAACTTAAGTGATAAAGACCAGAAATGGGCAGTTCTAAAAGAAACGTTTCACTTCTAAGTAAACATAAAACCGCAAAAACTTGGCTGTAGAAGCAGCCAAGTTTTTCGCATGTTAGAGAATAGGATAAAAGAAGGAAAGACAAAATGAAAGTATTCAAGCTAATTGACCGGACATTACTGAAATTTGTCGTGGTTGGTGTTATAAATACACTGTTTGGTTCGGCGGTCATGTTTGCCATGTATAATCTGCTGGGATGCAGTTACTGGGTATCTTCAGCGGCAAATTATGTTTTTGGAAGTATCCTGAGTTTCTTTTTGAATAAGCATTTTACTTTTCAGAATCAGAGTAAGGGCATTGGTGTTGTGTTAAAGTTTACCGTGAATATTATAGTATGTTACCTTCTGGCTTACGGGATCGCAAAACCGGCAGTGCGTTTTTTACTGGAAGGAAACAGTCTGAAGGTGCAGGATAATCTTTCGATGCTGGCAGGCATGGTGCTTTTTGTGGGATTTAATTATATTGGACAGCGTTTTTTTGCATTTGCGGAACCAGGAGAAAAAAGCGAACCGTGAGATAGATATTTCCATTTTGGGGAAAATAGTGTATGATATTGCCAGAAAGAGGCGAAAGCAGGAAGAGAGGATCCTACAGTATCATGGACACATATAAGATTAAATGGACAAAGCTTATTAAAAAAATGTCCCCTTATAACATTAAAAAGGGCGTTTTATATCTGAAGCATTTTGGACCGAAGGAATTTTGGATACGTTTGACTGAGCGCTTTCAGACAGATGATGTGGATTATGAAGAGTGGTATCGGAATCACAGGGCAACAGGGGAGGAACTGGAAAAACAGCGGAATGCCCGGTTCCCATACTCTCCTCTGATCAGCATACTTGTTCCGGTTTATAATACTCCGGAAGCATTTTTAAAGCAAATGATCCAGTCTGTGCGGAAACAGACATATCCGAATTGGGAACTATGTATCGCAAATGCTGATCCGACGAATCAAGAAGTGGCAGACATTCTAAAAACAGCGTCCGGAAAAGACCGGCGGATCCGGGTGACGGATGTGCCGGAAAATAAGGGAATCGCTCAGAATACCAATGCGGCGCTTGGTATAGCGTCAGGAGATTATATCGGACTTTTGGATCATGATGACCTGCTGACTCCTGATGCGTTATATGAGGTGGTGCGGGTGTTGAATGAAGAAGAACGTCCGCAGGTAATCTATTCCGATGAGGATAAGGTGACGACGGATTTGTCCGAGCATTTTCAGCCTTTTATGAAGCCGGATTTTAATCTGGATCTCTTGAGAGCAAATAATTATATCTGCCATTTTTTTGTAGCGGAGAAAGAACTGGCGGAACAAGTGGGTGGATTCCACGGGGAGTATAACGGGGCACAGGATTATGACTTGATTCTGCGGTGTACGGAAAGGGCAGAAAAGATTGCGCATATCCCCAGGATTTTGTATCACTGGAGGGTGCATAAGGCTTCAACGGCAGATAATCCTGCCAGCAAGATGTATGCTTTTGATGCGGGAAAACGGGCGATTGAAGAGCATTTGAAGCGCTGCGGAGAGAAGGGAACTGTTTCCCATACAAAGGATCTGGGATTTTACCGGGTACAGTATCAAGTGCAGGGAAAGCCGCTGGTATCCATTATCATTCCCAATAAGGATCATGCAGACATGCTGGACAGATGTCTGAAATCAATCGAAAAATCATCCTACCAAAACTATGAGATCATCATTGTTGAGAATAACAGTGAAAAGGAAGAGACGTTTGATTACTATAAGCAGTTGAAATCTGAGCGGATCAAAGTGGTTTATTGGGAGGGGATCTTCAATTATTCGGCTATTAATAATTTTGGTGTCAGAGCGGCAAAGGGAGATTTTCTGATTCTTTTGAATAATGATGTGGAAATCATCACCGAAAACTGGATCGAAGAAATGCTTTCAAACTGTCAGAGAAAAGATGTGGGAATCGTCGGCGCAAAGCTCTATTATCCGGACGATACAGTACAGCATGCGGGGATTATTATAGGGATTGGCGGCGTGGCCGGAAATATATTTACGGGACTTCCCCGTAAGTTTACAGGATATTTTCATAAAGCCTCCATACAGCAGGATCTGTCTGCAGTTACAGCGGCCTGTATGATGGTAAAACGGTCCGTGTACGAAGAAGCAGGCGGCCTGGAAGAGAAACTTCAAGTGGCATTTAACGATGTGGATTTTTGTCTGCGGGTAAGGAAGGATGGTTATCTTGTGGTGTTTGACCCTTATGTGGAGCTGTATCACTATGAATCTAAGACAAGAGGGTCGGAAAACACAAAGGAGAAGGTCCGCAGATTTCAGTCGGAGATTGAGTACATGAGAAGCCATTGGCTGGAATTGCTGAAAAAGGGAGATCCTATGTACAACCCCAATCTGACATTGACGAAATGGGATTATTCTTTGAAAAATAATAAACGGGGATAAATAATGAGTGAAGTAACGGTTGTGATACCAAACTATAAAGGGAAAAAGTATCTGTGTGCCTGTGTAGATAGCCTCTTCAAGAGTACAAAGATGGAATTGTCTGTTATCATTGTTGATAATGCTTCGGAAGACGGAAGTATTGATGAGGTAAAACAGCTGTATCCGCAGGTTCGCTGTATTATACTGGATAAAAATTACGGGTTCTGCAGAGCGGTAAATATAGGGATTAAAGAAGCGGATACTCCCTTTGTTTTTCTGCTGAATAATGATACGCTGGTCTGTAAGGGAGCAGTGGATGCGCTCCTGGCTGCTATCCGGCAGGACGACAGGGTTTTTTCGGTGGAATCGAAGATGATCCAGTATCAGGATCATGGCAGGCTGGACAGTGCCGGCACATATTACAATGCACTTGGCTGGGCCTTTGCCCGTGGCAAGGACAAGCCGGCCGTTCGTTATCAGAAGAAAACAGATAGTTTTGCGGCATGCGGAGGCGCTTCTATCTACAGGAAAAAGGCATTTGATGATATTGGATACTTTGATGAGGAGCATTTTGCATACCTGGAAGATGTAGATATTGGATACCGCGCGCGGATACTTGGCTGGAGGAATGTGTACGAGCCAAAGGCCAGGATTATTCATGTAGGCAGTGCTGCCAGCGGCTCCAGATACAACGAATTTAAGGTCCGGCTCTCGGCCAGAAATAATCTTTATATGATTTATAAAAATATGCCGACCATGCAGATTTTTTTTAATCTGCCATTTTTGGCGGCGGGCTTTTTGGTGAAATATCTGTTCTTTCTGAAAAAAGGAATGGGGGACCTATACATGAAGGGTCTCCGGGATGCCATTCCAATGATGAAAAAGAAAAAAAAGATTGCATATCAAAAAGGATATGTGTGGAATTATCTGAAAATCCAGATAGAACTATGGATCAACATTTTCAGGCTTATTTAGTGAAAAACTTATTATTATCTTAAATATGCCACAGAATGTTGTGTTTTTCTTGCGTAATTTTGTAAAATCATGTATGATTAATTAAGTATGTTACGAAAATATTACAAAAAGATTTCGGAGTTGATGGGATTTTGATACGGGAAAATCAGCATTTTTTGAATAGACTGCATGTGGTTCTGGATGCGATTGTACTGATCATTTCATATATATTGGCATGGTATCTGCGGTTTAAGAGCGGGATTTTTGAAATAGATCCCTGGTTTTTATCTCTCCGGGCATATATGATGGCGTTGATCTTTATTGTGCCTGGATACTTGCTTTTATACTATTTATTTCACTTATACGTGCCCAAGAGGATGCGCAGGAGGCGGCTGGAGGCCTGGAACATCCTTCAGGCCAATACTATTGGCCTTTTGGCGTTTATCCTGATCTTATACCTGCGGCATCAGTCGGATTTCTCCCGTCTGATGATCTTCATTTTTTATGCGCTGAATATCTTCCTGGAAGTCCTGATGCGGAATGTTATCCGGTATGGACTTCGGAAAATGCGAAGCAAGGGGTACAATCAGAAGCATATTCTGCTGATCGGTTACAGCCGTTCTGCAGAAGAATATATTGACCGTATCCGGCAGAATCCGGAATGGGGATATAACGTGAGGGGAATTCTGGCAGATAATGTCCAGAGAGGGACTGAGTACAAGGGCGTTAAAGTACTGGGAAGAATTGATAACCTGGAAATCGTCCTGCCGGAAAATAAGCTGGACGAGATTGTCATTACGCTTGGGCTTGCAGAATATCATAAATTGGAACGGATCGTGAAAATGTGTGAAAAGTCCGGTGTGCATACAAAATTTGTGCCGGACTATAATAAGGTGATCCCGAGCAGAGCCTATACGGAAGATATTCAGGGACTTCCAGTAGTGAATATCCGGAGAGTTCCGCTGAACGATCCTTTGAATCGCTGGATGAAGCGGATCGTGGATATTTTTGGTTCGATCGTTGCGATTATACTTTTTTCTCCGGTCATGCTGGCAGTGTCGGTGATCATCAAAGCGACTTCACCGGGGCCGCTGATTTTTGTGCAGGAACGTGTGGGGCTGCATAACCGGCCCTTTAAGATGTATAAGTTCCGCTCTATGGTAGTACAGAGTGAAGAGACAGAAAAAGGGGAATGGACCACACAGAATGATCCAAGAGTCACTGCGGTTGGGAAGTTTATCCGAAAAACCAGTATCGATGAACTTCCACAGCTTTTTAATGTGCTCAAAGGTAGTATGAGCCTGGTGGGTCCCAGGCCGGAACGTCCACAGTTTGTGGAAAAATTTAAAGAAGAGATTCCCAGGTATATGATCAAGCATCAGGTCCGCCCGGGGATGACCGGATGGGCACAGGTTAATGGATACCGGGGAGATACTTCGATATATAAAAGGATCGAGCACGATCTTTATTATATCGAAAACTGGACTCTGGGATTGGATATTAAGATCATCATATTGACATTTTTTAAAGGATTTATTAATAAAAACGCTTATTAGGACACAAAGGGGACGAGATGAAAAAAAAGCAGAGCAGGAAGGCCGATCTGGCTAAACGTGAAGAAATACTGAGAAAACGCCGGAAAAGAAAACGAAGAAGGATCCTGGTACTTGTGATAGAAGTAATTATACTTGCGGCTTTGAGCGTGGTGGCATATGGTATTTTTAAACTGGGAAGCCTGAATCATTTATCGCTGAATGTAGATAATAATGGATGGACCCAGGAGGGATATACTAATATTGCACTTTTTGGAACAGACAGCCGGGAAGGAGCGGCTGAGAACGGAGAGCCGGTCCGAAGTGATACGATCATAGTTGCAAGTCTGAATAATGAAACAAAGGAAGTAAAGCTGGTATCTGTCTACAGAGACACTATGCTGGAGCAGGAAGGGCAGCATTATGATAAAGCAAATGTCGCCTATGCACAGGGAGGGCCGGAAGAAGCAGTCAATATGCTGAACCGGAATCTGGATCTGGACATTGAAGACTATGTCAGCGTGAATTTCCTTGCGATGGCTGATGTTGTGGATGCATTAGATGGTGTTGACATTGAACTGACGGATGAAGAGGTTGTCCATATGAATAATTATTGTGTGGAAACTTCGGAAGTTACGGGAAAATCATATGAAAGGATTGAACCCGAAGTCGGAGGCACCTATCACCTGAATGGTGTGCAGGCGGTATCCTATGCTCGGATCCGGTATACGGCCGGAGGCGATTTTACCAGGACTGAGCGGCAGAGACTTTTGATTGAAAAGGTAGTAGAAAAAGCGAAGGATGCAGGAATCGTAAAAATCAATGAGATCATAGACGCAGTACTTCCAGAGGTATCCACAAGTTTAAGTGCATCGGAGATTCTTCAGATGGCGGTTGGCGTGTTCGATTATACACTTGGCGACAGTAAGGGCTTTCCGTTTGATTCGGCAACGCCGGAGTCTGTTCCGGGGTACAGTGGTTCCTATGTGGTTCCTGTGGGATTGGAAAATAATGTGATCCAGCTTCATGAATTTTTGTTTCCGGATGAAGAGTATACTCCTACTGAAAAATTAACCAGTATCAGCGATAATATTGCGTATATTACAGGGATTTATCCGGAAGTGACATCTGATAGCACGACACAGGAAAGCGGATCGGAAAGTACGGAGGATAACGGCTATGGATATTGACCAGAGCGTTGATGTGGTAATACCGGTATATCGTCCTGGGAAGGAACTTGAGAAGCTGCTGTATTGGCTTGACAGACAGACTGTTTCCGTTCGGAATGTATTTATCATGCATACCAGAGAAGAGGAGAAGCTTTCTCTTGGTGCCTCGTTCCGTTTTCATACGGTGGTAGAGGAAATTTCCCCACAGGAGTATGATCATGGCGGAACAAGAGACCGGGCAATGCAGAAATCAACGGGTAAAATCATCGTCTGTATGACTCAGGATGCAGTCCCGGAGAATGAATATCTGATTGAAAATCTGATCCGGCCGCTGGCGGATGAAGATATAGCGGTGTCCTATGCAAGGCAGATGCCGAAAACAGAATGTAAGCTGCTGGAACGGTATACCCGAAGCTTCAACTATCCTGCGGCCAGCAGAGTGAAATCCAGTGAAGATCTTGACACTCTGGGGATAAAGACATATTTCTGTTCTAATGTGTGCGCGGCGTATAATAGAGAGATATATGTAAAAACAGGCGGGTTTGAGAAAAAAACAATTTTTAACGAGGATATGCTGTATGCGGCAAAGTGTATCCGGCAGGGATATAAAGTGGCTTATGCGGGGGATGCAAAAGTTATCCACTCTCATAATTATACCAGGCGGCAGCAGTTTTCCAGAAATTTCGATATTGCGGTGTCTCAGAAGGAGCATCCGGAAGTATTTGCAGGAATCAAATCAGAACAAGAGGGGATCAAAATGGTAAAGAGAGGGATTCGTTTTCTGATCAGAAACCATACCCCGTGGATGATGGTGCCGTTTGTTCTGGATTCGGCAGCAAAATATCTGGGATATCTGTTGGGAAAAAATTATAAAAAGCTACCCCTTGCGATTGTGAAAAAATGCAGCATGAATCCGAGGTATTGGCAGGAGAAAGAGTCGGTTTAGCGCTGTTTAGTGTTGAATTTTCACGGAAAATAGGGTATTATGGTAAACGGATTATTTTGTGAAATGAAAGTTATACAAAGGAAAGGAAACAGACCATGGCAAGAAAACCCCGGTATCGAAGAGGGCGAAGAAGAAAAAGAGGCTTCGCTTCCTGGTCATTAGGTAAAAAGATTGCTGTTATCTTGAGTTCTACTTTACTAGCTGTTTTGGCGATCGGCACTGTGATTTTGGCCAGCAAAATGAGTAAGATAGAAACTACGCAGTTAGATGCAGAAAAGTTGAATATTTCTGAAGAAGTAGAGCATGAGACAGGATATGTGAATGTTGCCTTGTTCGGTCTTGATTCCCGGGAAAACGATCTGGGAAAAGGAAACCGCAGTGATACGATTATGATTGCAAGCCTGAATCGTGAGACGAAAGAGGTAAAACTTGTTTCGGTGTATCGGGACACCTTATTAGAGCTGGATGACGGAAGCTTTAATAAAGCTAATGCGGCTTATTCTTTCGGAGGTCCTGAGACGGCGATCTCTATGCTGAACCGAAATCTGGACATGAATATTGAGAAATATGTAACCGTTAATTTTAACGCGTTGGTTGACGTGATCGATGCCCTGGATGGTCTGGATCTTCATTTGACGGAAGAAGAAGTTGTTCACATGAACAATTATTGCGTGGAGACTTCAAAAGTGACAGGAAAGGATTATGAACGGATTGAACCTGAAGTGGAGGGCGATTATCATTTGAATGGTGTGCAGGCGGTATCCTATGCGAGGATCCGTTACACCGCAGGCGGTGATTTTACCAGAGCTGAACGGCAAAGGACTGTTCTTCAGCTGATCGGGGAGAAGGCTCAGTCTATGAGCGTAAGCACCATTAACAAGATTATTGACCAGGTCTTCCCGCAGATCTCGACGAATTTTACCTTGACAGAAATGATCTCCTACGCGGCGGATCTGACAGAATATAAGGTGGGAGAGACGATGGGCTTTCCGGAAGATAATACGACAGACACATTAAATGAAGTGGGAAGTGTTGTTATTCCGACTTCGTTAAGTCAGAGTGTGCAGGCGCTTCACCAGTTCTTGTTTGGAAATGACGGTTACGCAGTCTCAAGTACTGTCCAGGAAATTGAAAGCGGTATAAGTGTGCGGGCAGCAGACCGGGCAACCAGCGATAGCTATGTAGAAGAGGAAGAGACTTACGATTATAGCGGCGGAACCAGTAACAGTACCGGGACGACAGATTGGTCCAACAGTACGGGAGGCGGAACTGACTGGACCGGCGGAACTGGTACAGGAGGCGGAACTGACTGGACTGGCGGAACCGGAACCGGAGGCGGCACTGGTACGGATACAGGCGGCGGAACCGGAACAGGCGGAGCTGGAACAGGCAGCAGAAGAGGAAAAGCCACCGGCGGCGGAACCGGAACAGGAGCCGGGAGAGGCACAGA
>ENA-OQLI01000495-OQLI01000495.1-human-gut-metagenome-genome-assembly--contig:-NODE-495-length-47464-cov-4.102900_pt1 | contig 47464 bp, 30 predicted proteins | sample MGYA00242805_ERZ504812 | MGnify/ENA primary metagenome ERZ504812 (study PRJEB26092, sample SAMD00036430) | human gut metagenome | host: Homo sapiens | study: EMG produced TPA metagenomics assembly of... | reverse complement strand
CAGTTATCATTGGTAGTTTCACCACATGTTCGTTGGCAGTGTTGGTGCGTACCAGCATGTGGGCGTTCTGCTCGATGAAGAGGGTGTTGTACGTTCCCTTCACAAAGGCGGGCACGTGCATTATGCGCTTAAGATAGGCAAGGTGGGTCTTTACGCCCGTAATTTTGTACTCGTAGAGCACACGGCGCATACGCTCGATGGCATACTGGCGGGTGGTTGCCCATACGATGAGCTTACCTATCATAGGGTCGTAGTAGATGGGAATCTCATAGCCGTCGTACACATAGCTGTCTATACGCACACCGATTCCGTTCGGCTCCGTCAGTTGCTTGATGACACCGGGAGACGGCATGAAGTTGTTTTCCGTATCTTCGGCACAGATGCGGCACTCTATAGCATGGCCGCGCTGGAACAGTTCCTCCTGCTTGAGGTGCAGCACCTCGTCGTTAGCAATGCGGATTTGCTCTTTCACCAGGTCCACGCCTACCACTTCTTCCGTGATGGGGTGCTCTACTTGCAAGCGCGTATTCATTTCGAGGAAGTAGAACCGACGGTTCTTGTCTACCAGAAACTCGATGGTACCTGCACCGGAGTAGTTTACTGCCTTGGCTGCGGCAACCGCCTTCTCTCCCATCTCCCGGCGCAATTCCGGCGTAAGGAAGGGTGACGGGCTTTCTTCTACCACCTTCTGATTGCGACGCTGCACGGAGCATTCGCGGTCGAAGAGGTGGATGACGTTGCCGTGGTTGTCGCCCAATATCTGGAACTCGATGTGGTGGGGTTCTTCCACGAACTTTTCCAGATAGACCGTGTCGTCTCCAAAGGAGGACATGGACTCGGAGCGTGCCGTGTTGTAGGCTTCCACCACTTCGCTCTCGTTATGGATAAGGCGCATACCTTTACCACCGCCACCCATAGACGCCTTCAGCATCACGGGATAACCTATCTCGTTGCAGATGCGCACGGCTTCTTCGGCACTCTGCAAAGGTTGTTCCGTTCCGGGAACCACGGGTACGCCTGCCGCAATCATTCGCTTGCGGGCAGCTATCTTGTCGCCCATCGCCTCCATCGTCTCGGCGGCGGGACCGATAAAGATAATCCCTTCCTCCTTGCAACGGCGTGCAAACTCCGAGTTCTCCGACAAAAAGCCGTAACCCGGATGGATGGCATCGGCACCGCATCGCTTTGCCGTGGCAATCACTTTTTCAATATTCAGATAACTCTCTTTTGCCACGGCCGGTCCTATCGGATAAGCCTCATCGGCATATGCCACATGATGAGAGGTGCGGTCGGCCTCGGAGAAGACCGCAACCGTAAGCAGTCCCATCTCCCGGCACGAACGCATGACGCGCAAGGCAATCTCACCTCTGTTGGCAATCAATACTTTCTTAATCATTTTACTTTTTCTTTAATATATAAAGGATATATATAGTCACACCACAATGCGGACATACCTTTAACAAAGGCATTCCATTTCTTGTTTAAATGTTCAACTAATATCTTCGTACTGTCTTCCTAACCCACGAGCAAAGGCAGCCTTTAATGAATGGCAGGTCTTCTGACTGACTCCTAATCCTGAAGCCTTCCCGATATTTCAATGCATATCAGTGGCAAGGGTGTTTTTCATGATATAAACGGAGCTTCACAGCAGCGGGACTGTCCGGGATTTACACCCGATTCCCTTTTAATCCAGATGATGGAAACATGCATCCGGAACCAATTCGCGGGCAAAGATAACAAAAATTATCAGGAGTATTCGCAAACCTAATAGTTTTTGTTATCTTTGTCCCAGTTTTGGTTTCACCTCTCCCGGTTCTGTTGGAGATGAGTGATGAAAAAGGGAATCAGGTGCAAATCCTGAACAGACCCGCTGCTGTAAATCCTTCCAAAATCTTTGAATATTCTACAAGCCACTGTCCGCCCGGCGGATGGGAAGGCATTCAAAGAGGGATAAGTCAGAAGACCTGCCAAGACAACATAGTTTTAGTGCTTTCGGGGAATAAAGCAACAAAACATTGAGTCGAGGCATTCTTTATCCATATAAAGGAATCTTTCTCTTTGTTCATTTTTCCTTGAGGGCAAGTTACGAACGCTTATAAGGAACTGAAATGAGATTCATCACAGGACTGCTATTTACATTTATCTGCCTACTGCCTGCAGGTAGTATGGCACAGAATAAGGTCACCTTATCCGGAAAAGTCAAAGACCAGCACGGGACACCGGTAGCCCAAGCCACCATCGCAGTGGAAAACACCACCTCCGGCACCTATACGGACGACCGGGGGAAGTATTCACTGCAAGTCGCTCCGGGTAAACATACCTTCATCGTCTCCTTCCTGGGCTACCAAACCGTGAAACAATCCCTCGACATCCGGCAGGATAAAAAACAGAATTTCACATTGCAGGAAAGCGCCGTGGCATTGAATTCTGTCGAAGTATACGGAAAGACCCAAACGCAGAAAGTGAAGGAAGGGGCCTTTGCTGTCAATGCACTCGACATCAAGCCGATAGTAAACTCACTAAATAACCTCAACGACCTGGTGAACCGTACAACGGGCATCAAGGTGAGAGAGGAAGGCGGGGTTGGCTCGGACTTCGACCTCTCCATCAACGGCTTGTCCGGAAATTCAATCCGCTACTTTCTGGACGGAATGCCACTGGACACCAAAGGAAGCGGTGTTTCCCTCGCCAACTTACCCATTAACATCATAGACCGGATTGAGATATACAAAGGAGTAGTCCCTGCCAGCTTGGGAACAGATGCACTGGGCGGTGCCATCAATATCATTACAAAGCAGGAGAAGAAGAATTATCTGGATGTATCTTACGGCATCGGCTCCTTCCATACACACAAGACGGACCTGAACACCCAGTTCGTAGAAAAGGGAACCGGACTAATAGTCCGGCCAACCGTTGGCATCAACTACTCCAAAAACGATTATAGAATGAAGAATGTGCAGATGCGCGACGAAAGCGGAGACAATTTCATATATGGCAATCCCAAGCGTTTTCATGACGGCGACTTCTCGCTACTGGCACAGGTGGAAGCCGGATTTGTCAACAAATCCTGGGCTGATGCCTTCTTTGTTTCCGCCTCCTATTCAAAAACAGACAAGGAACTGCAGACGGGGTCTGTCCAAAACAAAGTATACGGAATGGCAGAAAGGAATTCCGATTCCTGGAACATCTCTGCCCGCTATCAGAAGTACAACTTCATCCTGAAGAACATGCAACTGAATGCCTCCCTCTCCCACACCTGGGACCATTCCTTGACCGTGGACACTGCCTATCGGAAGTACTATTGGGATGGAGGATACATCGTGAGCCAGCGCAACGAGATTATGGGCAAAGAACCATCCATGCGCCACTACAAGCGTCCGCTCACCATTATGCGCACCAACCTGGACTATCAGCTGAATACCCATCACAGCTTTAATCTGAACTACCATTTGAGCCGTACCGGAAACGACCGCTTCGATGACCTTGATACCAGCTTCGAGCCGTCAAAAGATGTGGTTACCAAACATATCCTGGGACTCTCCTACAACCAGTCTCTGTTGGATGGCAAGATGGAAAACGTATTCTTCATAAAAGACTACATCAACCATCCCAATATCCGGCAGACCGACCAATCCAGCGTGACCGGCTCGAAGGATGTGCAAGGTTCCACCACCAAGAACTACTTGGGCTACGGTGCTGGACTTCGATACACCATCGTAGAACCTTTATCCATCAAAGTATCCTACGAACATAGTGTGAGACTACCCATTGCCCGCGAGCTGTTGGGAAACGGTACCACCATCTATGCCAACGTGGCACTGAAACCGGAAAACAGTAACAACTTCAATGCTTCTCTATTCGGCACATGGCACCCGGGCAATGGACATACATTCTATTACGAGATGAGCGGATTTTTCCGCAAGGTAAACAACTACATTCAGACCAGCATTGCCGAGAAAGAAGGCACGATGCAATATACCAACGTCCCTGCCGTCCACGTGAAAGGTGTGGAAGGGGAAATACGCTACGACTGGCAAGGCAGACTGCAGCTCTCCACCAACGTCAGTTACCAAGACACCCGCGACCAGCAGAAGTACAAGGGCGACGGAAAACCCTCCGCCACCTACAACAACCGTGTGCCCAACCGTCCCTGGCTCTTTGGCAGTGTAGAAGCATACTATACCTTCCGCAACATCGCCCTGCCCGAAAGCAGACTGCGCCTGGGTTGTACCTATCAGTGGGTGCACTGGTACTTTTTGACCTGGGAAGCTTACGGCTCGTATGACAACAAGGCACGCATTCCCGCCCAGCACATCTGTAATGCCGACATCACTTACTCATGGAGACGCGGACGCTATAATCTGGCTTTGGAGTGTACCAACTTCCTCGACAAGACAGCCTATGACAACTACAAGCTGCAGAAGCCCGGACGTGCTTTTTTTGCTAAATTCAGACTATTCATTAACTAATCATTTAATAATTCATTCAAAATGAGAAAATTCAAATTTACACTGATTGCCTTTATGGCTGCCATGATGGCACTGTCATTCACAGCGTGTTCCGATGATGACCCGGAACCTAATCCTAATCCGGACCCGGAAGTCAATGAGGATAACTATCACTTCGACCTATTTGTAACCGTAGACAAGCACGGCGGGATGAGTAGCAAGAATACCACTATCGTCCATAGCGTCAACTCATTGGCCGCAGAGCAGGGTGTCATCACTGTGAAAAGAGAAGGTTCGGAACTGGGAGATTACTCCATGGAGACTATCTCTAAAGGAAAATATTACTACCAGATTCCCGCAACCAATGACCGTTTCGTGAAATATCAAATCAAGAACAATGCTGTTCAGGTAATTGCAGAACGTCCCTTCAAGACCAACAGCTATAAGGTGCGTGCCTACACACATGCCTGGATTGACGACAATACACTCATCATCATGTCTACCAATGGCGGGAAAGACCAAGTGATTTATACAAAGCTGAACGCAAAAGACCTGACAATCCTCGATGAAGGTACTCTGAACATACCTGATCCTACCAACTGGACCAAGCTGACAAGCTCCGGTATCCTTACCTACCGCAAATCGGACAATAGATTGTACTACTTCTATTATTGGAAAGAAAAAGCCGGTCTGACAATTGCAAGCGAACAAGAGCCTAATTTCCACACAGCCATCATCAATCCGGTAACTATGGAAGTAGAAAAAGACATCAAATCTCCCGTTGAAGGTGAAATGGCAGGAAGTGCCTATGGAGAGCTGATGCAAAACTGCGTGATGTATGACGAAGCAGACAACCTCTACCTGGCTTGTTTCCATGAAGAGGCAAGTGGTATTGAAAAGGGGATGCTACTACGCATTAAGGTAGGCGCAACAGAATTTGACACTTCCTACAACGGTTATCAAAATGCAGACGGTAAGTTGATGACAGTTCAGTATTTAGGAAACAACAAAGCTTTGGTCTATGCTCGCAATGACAAAGCTCCTATCAGCGATAAAGCAGCTGCTGCAGGAATCAAAAAGCCTACAGCTATCGATGCATTCTCACACTACTATACCGTCATCGACCTTGCCACCAGAACCAAGACACGCTTAAGCTATGATGGCAAGGAAATCGGTTACAGCGGCGGTCGCTTCTCACAGCGTTCTGTCATCTTCAACAACAAAGCATACATTGGTGTAAACACTGAAGAAGATGCCAACGCCGTTATCTACATCTATGACATCAAGACCGGTAATGTAGAGAAAGGAGCCGAAGTGGACGGACGCTTCTACTTCGATATGATACGTGTCATAGAGAACGATTAAAACAAGCATCAGTATTTATGAAGAATTTGTTTGTCTTTTTATTCCTTTGTAATTTCCTCCTCCTCTGCCATGCGCACGGGGGAGGCAATTACGAGCACAGCGATATGCTTGCAAGTATGAAACCCGGTGACAAGGCCGCCCTGCTCATGGTGCACTTCGGCACTACGCATGACGATACCCGTGCCCTCACCATTGATGCCATCAACGCCAAGGCACAAGCCGCCTTCCCGGAGTTGAAGTTCCAAGAAGCCTATACGTCGCGCATCATCATCCGCCGCTTGAAAGAGCGCGGCATCACGAAGCTGACTCCACTGGATGCCATGCTGAAACTGCGCAGCGAAGGTTACACACACCTCATCGTACAGAGTACCAACATCATTGACGGAGTAGAAATGGAATCACTCCGCCGGGATGTGGAAAGCGCACTACCCTTCTTCAAGGAAATACGTGTAGGTACTCCCCTGCTCTACTCTATCGAAGATGCAGAGAAAGTGGCAAGTATTCTGGGGAACCGCTACAACGCCCCGGCACAAAGCAAGAAAGCTACCAAAGAACACTTCGTCCTTGTGGGCCACGGCACCTATACCCCCAGTACCGCCATCTACAGTCAGATGGACTATATGCTGAAAGCAGGCGGACTGACCAATTTCCATGTGGGCACCATCGAAGGTTATCCAACCTTTGACACCATGCTGGCACAACTGAAAGCCGGGAAAGCCAAACGTGTGACCCTCATACCCTTCATGTTTGTTGCCGGAGACCATGCCAAAAACGACATTGCCGGAGAGTGGAAGGAGATGCTCGAGAAAGAAGGCTTCACCGTCAGTGCACAACTGGAAGGACTGGGACAAATTCCGGAAATTCAAGAAATATTCATTGACCATATCCGTTTCGGACTGAAGCACCGCATGCTGGACATCATGACGAAGAAGGCGGCCTATGCTGCCGGAAAAGACACAGAATAATATACCCATTAGTGGGTATTTAGTGTTCTTGAATCATCTTGTACTTTTGCAGGAAAAACGCGAACGACAATGAATGTTATCACCAAACTGATGTACTCTATTCATAGGATACTGGGCACTTTGCTCTGTATCCTATTTCTCATGTGGTTCCTCTCCGCCTTCGTGATGATGTACCACCGCTTTCCCCGTGTCAGCGCCAAAGAGAAAATGCAAAAGCTGGATATGCTCTCCCAAACCGGAGACTCACTTCCGGACATCTCCTCCGTCACAGCCCGCCTGCCCCGTGGCGTAAAGGTCAGGTCTACGATACTGAACCGCAATGCCTGACACCCCGAGTTCAGCTTTAGTACCACAAAAGGCACGCTTCATTTCCTTGCCGATTCCACCATCTCACGACCCTCTCTGGACAGTGAACACCTGCACCGGACAGCAGCTTTGTGGTGTTCTTCTTCCATTACCCGTATCGACACCCTCCACTCTCTGGACCAATGGATTCCCTTCGCTGAACTGAAAAAGGAAATGCCCATTTATAAAATATACTTTGCCGACGATGCCGGGACACAGCTCTATCTGAGTTCACAAAACGGTGAGGCCTTGCAGTTCTCCAACAGAAGCGAACGCTTCTGGGCATGGCTGGGTGCCATTCCCCACTGGGTATACTTCACCTGGCTGCGGCAGGACACCGTCCTTTGGACTAAGACCGTCATCTGGCTCACAGCTCTGGGTTGTCTCATGGTCATTGCCGGCATTTGGGTAACTGTGGATGTATGGCGTAAGACGCACCGAAGCCGCCATCCCAAGTTCTCCCCCTACCGAAAAAGATGGTATCACTGGCACTACGTCAGCGGAATCTTTTTCGGCATCTTCGTACTGACCTTCACCTTCAGCGGCATGATGTCTCTGGCAGACATTCCCGAATGGATTCATAAACCGGCACTGAAGAAAGGCAGCGCCACACGCACGCTCCATGCCCGTGCCCCACAACCGGAGGATTACCCCTTGGACTACCGCCGTGTCATAGCTGCCTATCCCCAAGCTTTGCAGATAGAGTGGCGCAACTTCCGCGAACATCCCTACTACATCGTAAAAGATAGAAAAAACGAGTATTACATCGATGCCGCCGACAGCCTGCCGCGTCCGTTACAACTCTCCGAAGAAGAAATCCTGAAAGGCGTGGAAAGCATTTATACCTCCCAGCGTGATTCTTCACAACATATCCCCGGCATACGTATCTCCCGGCTCGAACATTTCGAGACCTACTATCGCGACATGAGCAATATGTATCGCGGACGACCCCAGCTTCCCGTCTGGAAGATAACGGTGGACGACCCGGACCGGAGCGTCTATTACATTCACCCGGAAACGGGAATCATCCGCCATGTAGACACCTCCTCCCGCTGGAAATACTGGAGCTATACAGCCCTGCACCGCATGCGTCTGCCCGGTCTGAACTCCAATGCCACCCTGCGCAAGACTGTGCTTTGGGTATTGCTGCTTGGAGGTACAGCCGTTTGCATCACGGGTGTGGCGTTAAGTGTGAATTATATAAGAAGAAAATGTTGTAAAAGACAAAAACGCTATTAACGAGAATAAACTTGTATGAATAAGAAAAGACTTGGAATATTCCTCGGCAGCATAGCCCTATTGATTGTCTGCAGCTTTGCGGCCTATCAGTACTGGCTTGCTCCTACACGTATACTTATTATCAACGCAACCCTGGCACAAGCTGCCGACATTGCCCTGAACAATGACTGCGCCCGGATAGAAGTCACCTGCATAAAAAAAGAAGAGGTGAAGGACCTTTCCGGCTATGATGCCATCGCGATGTACAGCAGAGGGCTATACCTTGACGACGGCCAGATTGCCGAAGTGGAACGGGTGGGTGCCAGCGGAGTACCAGTCTTTACGAATACGTTACGAAATTTCACCCTCTCCCTCAATCACAATGTTACCAATGAACAACAGCATACGCTACGGGAGTATCTCACGAACGGCAACAAGCACCACTTCCGGAATGCCTTACTCTACCTTCGCCACATCGCCACTCCCCTCCGTTTGGTACACCAGGATTACGAGCCTCCCATCCCATTGCTGGAGAACATGTTCTACCACCGCGAATACGGCCGCTACTTCAGTACTCCGCAAGAGGTGACCGCCTATCTGAAAGAAAAAAATCTCTACCATGAGGACGGACGCAACCTTGCCCTGATTTCCGGACTCAACTTTCCGATGGAAGGAAACCGTGCCCACGTAGATTCCCTCATCACGTGCTTGACACAAGCAGGCTTCAATGTCTATCCTTTCACAGCCGGAGGTCAACCGCGTGCCGATATGATACGTACCCTCCATCCCGATGCAGTAGTCTACCTGCCTATGGGACGGCTGGGCAATGACTCACTCATCAACTGGCTGCACCAGGAAAACATTCCTTTATTCATGCCCTTCCCGCTGATTCAGCCCCACGAGGAATGGCTGGACCCGGATACCCCCGTCAGCGGTGGCACACTGACCGCCCGTGTAGTGGTGCCTGAGATAGATGGAGGCATGCTACCCCTCTGCATCGCTACCCAAAACGAAAACAAACACGGATACTATCTGTACACCGCTGAAAATGAACGGATAGATGCCGTAGTGGACCATATTACCAAGTACATGTCCTTGAGAGACATGTCCAACAAAGAAAAGCGCGTTGCTATCTGTTACTTCAAGACTCCGGGAAAAGACGCCCTGCTGGCAAGCGGTATGGAAGTGATTCCTTCACTCTATAACTTCTTGAAACGCCTGCGTTCGGAAGGGTACGACGTCAGTGGACTGCCTGCTACTGTAGAGGAGTTCGGCAAGCGGATACATCGTGACGGTGCCGTCATGGGTTCGTATGCCAAAGGAGCACAAGAACAGTTTTTGAAAACGGCACACCCGATATGGCTTTCTACCGAGCAATACGAACAATGGGCACACGAAGTACTCCTTCCCGAGAAATATCAGGAAGTAACAGACAGATATGGAGATGCGCCCGGCAATCTGCTGGTAACAGAGGACAGTATTGCCATTGCCTGCTTGCAATTCGGCAATATCCTACTCTTCCCCCAGCCCCGCCCGGCATTGGGAGATGATGAGTTCAAACTGGTGCATGGAATGCCGGTAGCGCCGCCCCACAGCTACCTGGCTCCTTATCTGTATATGCAAAAAGGATTCAAGGCAGATGCAGTGATTCACTTCGGCACCCACGGCAACTTGGAATACACGCCCGGAAAGAATGTGGCACAGTCGCAGGCCGACTGGTCGGATGTACTGATTGGTAACCGCCCCCACTTCTATTTCTATACCACCGGAAACGTAGGCGAGGGTATCATTGCCAAACGCCGGACACATGCCGTACTGGTCACCCATCTCACTCCGCCCTACGTGGAGAGCGGTATGCGCCAACGCTATTCGGCCTTGCTCGAAGATATTCACAAAGTGCTGGACGAAGGTACCGAAAAACACCGAACCCTAGGAATAAGTATCAAAAAAGAAGCTATGCGTCTGGGACTGCATCGCGACCTCAACCTCGACTCCATCTCCAGTGACCCCTACACAACCAAGGAGTTGGAACGTCTGGATGCCTTCACCGAAGAGATAGCCAACGAAAAGATACTGGGTGCGTACTACACCATGAACGAGCCTTATTCTGACCGCGACCTGCTGACTACCACTCTCGCCGTCGCTGCCGACCCGCTGGCATACGAAACGGCCCGCAAGGACCGCGATAAAGGCAAAATCACCACAGAGCAGTTGCAAGACTTCACCTATATAGCCCACCACTACTTGCCTGCCGCCAGGAAAAGGCTGACCGCCTTACTCCAGAATCCACCCAAGGATACTGCATCTGTAGCACCGGAGCTTCGCCCCGCCCTACTCTATCGCGAACAGTTGCTTGCCTCCCCCGTCAACGAACAGAATGCCATGGTGCGTGCACTCAGCGGAGGAACCGTATTCCCTGCGCCGGGAGGTGACCCCGTACTGAACCCGAACGTTCTGCCCACCGGACGCAACATGTACAGCATCAACGCCGAGAATACTCCCAACCCAAGGGCTTGGGAAGATGGAAAGCGATTGGCAGAAGCGACTTTAAAACAGTACATCAGCAAGCACGGCGAATATCCCCGGAAAGTAAGCTATACCTTCTGGGCAGGCGAATTCATCAATACGGAAGGAGCTACGCTGGCCCAGGTATTCTGGATGCTGGGAGTAGAACCCGTACGCGACGCCCAAGGCAGAGTGGTTGACCTGAAACTGGTGCCCAGTGAAGAACTGGGGCGTCCGCGCATCAATGTGCTGGTACAAGTGTCCGGACAGCTACGCGACATAGCCGGTTCCCGCTTGAAGTTACTGACCGATGCTATACGTCTGACATCGGAAGCCGGAGATGAGACCTATCCCAACTATGTGGCATCGGGTACACTGTTGCAGGAAAAATTACTGGTAGAAAAGGGAACTTCCCCCAAACGTGCCCGTGAAATGTCTGTGATGCGTGTATTCGGACCGGTCAACAGCGGATACAGTACCGGTATGATGGCCTATACCGAGCACAGCGGCTCGTGGGAAAGCGAAAAGGAGATAGCCGAAGGATACCTCAACAATATGGGTGCCTCTTATGGGGACGACGAAAATTGGGGAGACGTCCAGGAAGGTTTGTTTGCCTCGGCACTGTCCGAAACGGATGTTGTCATCCAGCCCCGTCAAAGTAACACATGGGGCCCCATCTCCCTGGATCATGTATACGAATTTACGGGTGGACTCTCGCTCACCGTCAAAACCGTGACCGGCAAGGAACCGGATGCCTATATGGCAGACTACCGCAACCGGACCAACCGCCGCATGCAGGATGCCAAAGAGGCCATTGCCGTAGAGACACGTTCCACCATCTTGAACCCTACCTTTATACAAGAGCGGATGAAAGGCGGGGAAGGTTCGGCGCAGATGTTCGGCGAAATCTTCCGCAACATCTTCGGCTGGCACGTCATGCGTCCGTCGGCCATGGACAAAGAACTGTTCAATGACTTGTATAGAATGTATATAAAGGATGAGAATAAGCTGGGCATTCACGAGTACTTCCTCCGCGTCAATCCCGCCGCATTCCAGGCTATGACAGCCGTCATGCTGGAAAGCGCCCGCAAAGGTTACTGGAAAGCATCTGATGAGCAACTGAAAACCACTGCTTCCCTGCATGCACAAATCACACGCGAAAAAGGTGCCGCTTGTACCGAATTCGTTTGCGACAATGACAAGCTACAGTCGTTCGTTGCCGACCAGTTGGATAATAGCGAGAAGCAGACCTATACCCAGAACATGAAGGAGGTACACGAAGCATCCGCAACCGATGGCAAGGATGTCGTACTGAAAGAACACAAACTGACTTCCGAACAAACGGTACGTAAGAACAGGGTGAACGGAGTGGTTGCAGGCAGTCTTGTCGTCATCACCTTCATCGGACTGGTCGTACTGTTGAAGAAAAGAAAAAAGAATAAATAGAAACAGAGTATTATGGAATACGTCATTCATCTGTTAGCCCTATTCATCGCCCTCAATTTTCTATTAAAGGTGGGGTTCTATCCACGCTGGGGAATGTGGACGGTTGCCGCAGGCTGTGCCTTTTTTGCGTGGCTGGTGACTCCATGGATGACGGAACAGTCCAAGACCGTGGTGGCAGCTTTCTTTGCCTCCCGTCCACAGATGTTGAACTTGTCGGTATGTGTCACTCTGGAAGCCGCCATAATGATAACTTTCTGTTTCGACTGTTTCGCAAAAATGCGTACCCGCAACACGGCCTTCAAACAAGCGGTCACCCTCTTCCTGAAGTTATACCCCGGCATACTGATAGGCGGAGTAATATGCTATGTCCTGGCACTGCTGCTTTTCACTTTTCCCGGAATAGATTTCGGCAGTCTCTCATGGATAGCAGCCGGTGTTACTTTCTTTGCAGTCGGTGCCGGTAGCCATTTGCTGCGATATGCTATCGGTGACAAGCCGCTGCGCTTGGAAGTACTGTTCATTGTTAATATTTTCATTGTTATATTGAGCATCATTGCTACGGGCTATTGAAATAAATTAAAGAATTAAAAACTAAAAAGATATATGGAAACAATCTCAAACACACTGTTCTGGATTTCAAACGGGCTGCTGGTTCCCGTCGTAGTCCTGCTGCTGCTATTCTTTCTACGTGCCATTATCCTTGCGGGAGGTTTCTTCGGCGAGTTCTACCAGCGGATGAAATTACAGAAGCAATTCACTGAAACACTGGAGAACATCACCCCAGAGAATATAGACGGACTGCTGCAGCAACTCCCATCGGCAGGCAACTCCCCTCTCCTCCGCAACTTGTCCAAATTGTCCGCACACCGGGACGACGCTGCCTACTGCGAACACCTGCTTGCCAACTATGAAATGGAAGCCGAGAAGGAGTTGGGACGTTCGCGTACATTCATCAAACTGGGTCCCATGTTGGGACTGATGGGTACCCTCATCCCGATGGGTCCCGCACTGGTGGGGCTGGCACAAGGAGACATCTCCTCCATGGCCTACAATATGCAGGTGGCTTTTGCCACTACAGTGGTAGGGCTGGTCATTGCTGCTGTCGGCGTCATTACCCTGCAAGTGAAACAACGCTGGTATGCCCGCGAAATGAACGACTTGGAATATCTGTACAAAGTGATAAGCCGCCAAACGGCCGAAAAGGAATAACGGACTAACGATACGAAAACTATGAAGAGTAAGAGAAACAGATTACTGCACAGCGATTCGGACTCCGACCCCATGGGTACGGTAGCCAATCTTTTTGACGTAGCGATGGTCTTTGCCGTAGCCTTGATGGTGGCTCTCGTCTCCCGCTTCAATATGACGGAGATGTTTTCTAAAGAAGACTTCACCATGGTGAAGAATCCCGGAAAGGAAAATATGGAAATCATTACCAAAGAAGGGCAGGAAATCAAGAAATACACTCCCAGCGAAGACCAAAAGACCTCCGGTAAAAGAGGAAAGAAAGTGGGAGTTGCCTATCAGCTTGAAAATGGAGAGATTATCTATGTGCCGGAATAAGGGAATACAGTACCTATTAATAGCTATTTGGCCATCGCAGTATAACAACTATTAAGTATTTCACCCTCCGATAATGGTATGTACATTTGCAGCGTTATATAAAATAAAACAATATATGATAAAGAAAAGACTTCTCACAGCTCTCCTTATGGGAGGAATCATCGCCACCGGTGCCTATGCACAAGCAGAAAAAGGTGACAGCGACGATATGACCAAGAAAACTCACGAGTTGAACCCGGTGGTAGTAACGGGTACAGGTACACATCAGCGACTGAAGAATACCCCGTCTCCCGTATCGGTTATCACTGCCAACGAGATAAAGCGTGCCGGTATCACCGACTTCCAGCAGGCCTTGACCATGATGGTACCCTCGCTCTCCTTCCGTCCGAACGCGATGGGGTCCTATCTGATGATGAACGGACTCTCCAACAAACACGTACTGATATTGGTGAACGGACGCAAGGTCACGGGAGACATCACCGGTAACATCGACCTCAACCAAATAGACATGACCCGCGTCAAGCGCATCGAGGTACTGAACGGAGCCGCTTCTTCCCTTTATGGTTCGGATGCCATCGGCGGTGTAATCAATATCATTACCAACGAGCCTAAAGATGTGGTAGCCTTCAGCAGCAATAGCAGCTATACGAGAAAGAATCAATTCTCCCAAGGCTTGAATCTGGACATCGCCCAAGGAAAAATAGGGTCCTATACTTCCTATAAATACGACCACTCCGACGGTTGGCAAAACAGCCGTCTGACAGAAGATGGAGAAGACATCATCGAAACGATTGCCCCGCTCTCCCTGGGCTACAGCTCGAATAACTTTTCGCAGAAGTTTACCTATGATGCTACGGACCAGCTTTCCTTCTATGCCAACGGTGGATACTATAACCGCGGACTCGAACGTCCGGTAGAACGCGAAGACATCACCGGCGGAAGCAAGTACAACACTACCTACGAAGGTTACAACTGGGGGGCAGGCGCCAAATACAAACTGAGTAAACGCAACGTTATCCAGTTCGACTATTCAGGAAACAATTACGCATCACGCTACAAATACCTGATAGAAAACAGCGGATACCTGCCCGGACAGTATGCGCTTACCAAGCTTCAGAAATTCCATGATGCCGAGTTGAAAGGTATCTTCGGTTTTACAACCAACAGCACTACGGTGTTCGGTGTAGACTATCGCTGTGAAGTGCTTCGCCGTCCCGACTCCGATTTGGACAAAAGTGTCTATACGGCATCAGCCTACGGCCAGCATGAAGTGAAGCTATGGAACCATCTGACCGGTGTTGCGGGTGTACGCTACGACCATCACGAACAGACGGGTGGACGCTTCACCCCCAAAGTGGCAGCCATGTACAACATAGGCAACTTCAATGTACGTGCCACCTATGCTGCCGGATTCCGTGCTCCGGGCATCGACGAGCTCTACTACCACATGTTCAAGAAGACAATGGGTACACGGGCCACCATCTCATTGGGTGACGAGAACCTCGACCCCGAACGCAGCAACTATTACTCCATCAACATGGAATACCGCACCAGCCGTTTCAGTGCTTCCGTCACCGGCTACTTGAACTACGTAAAGAACATGGTAACTTCCAAATCCACCAAATTCGATGACCTACCGGAAGCAGAGCAGAACCGGTTGCGTGAAGAGTTCCCCGAAATCGGTGACCTTTCATCCACGAAAAACCTAAGTGTCAAGAACTACTTCAACTTCGAGAAAGCTACCGTCAAAGGCTTTGAAGTGAACTTGAACGGCAATCTATTCCCGGGCTTCACCCTGACCGGAAACTATACCTACGCCTATGGACGCGGTCTGAACGAAGGAGGCGAATGGCAAAACATCGAGCGCAGCATACGCCATACAGCCACCATCACCGGAAACTATACACACAGCTGGAGCGACTATACCTTGAACCTCAACCTGAACGGTCGTCTGCAAAGCAAAGTCTATTATCCGGGTGACGCGGACGGCAATGCTCCGGGTTACGGCATCTGGAACCTCAATACCCGCCATACCTTCGACGGCTTCCGCAACTTTGTCATCGAACCGGGCATCGGCATAGACAATATCTTCAACAAGAAAGACAACCGCCCGCTGAACAAGAACTTCGCCTTGTATTCTCCGGGACGTTCGGTAGTAATCAGCCTGGCACTCAGACTAAAATAATCTCTCCATAACGCATTTAGAAACAACAACAATTATGAAACATTTTTTCATCACTCTCTATTTACTCGGCATCAGCCTCTTCTCCTCCGCACAACAAGAGGAGAAGGCGGCTCTGCTCATCACCCATTATGGCAGTTCGGACCCTCAGACACGTGCCTTGACGCTCGACGTCGTGACCCGTGAGGCACAAGAAGCCTTTCCGCAGTTTACAGTGCGCGAAGCATACATCTCGCCGATTGTACGAAAAAGACTTGCCAAGGAGGGTGTGTACAAAGACAGCCCTACGGATGCACTGCTGAAACTTCGCGCCGAAGGCTACCGGACCATCTACGTCCAGAGCACCACCTTGATAGAAGGCAGTGAGATGACCTCCGTCCGCAGGGATGCAGACAAGCTCCGTCCCTTCTTCAAGGAGATAAAAGTGGGAAATCCCCTGCTCTACTCCGTCGAAGACTGCGAGAAGGTAATCGGTATACTGACCGCCGAACAGCTGCGAAAGAAAGAAGACATTGTCTATGTGGGGCACGGCAACCAGCTACCCAGCACGGCTACTTACGCCATGCTCGACTTCATGATGAAAGCCCATGGACTGAAGAACTTCCACGTCAGCACCATTGAAGGATACCCCACCCTGGACGCAACCCTGCTGCAACTGAAAGAGACACGCCCCAAGAGCGTGACATTGGTTCCGTTGCTGTTGGTATGCGGCAACCATACCAAGGAAGATATTGCCGGCGTGTGGAAGACGGAACTTGAAAAGCAAGGCTATCAAGTGAATGTACGCATGCAGGGACTGGGCGAAAACAAAGCCATCCGCCAGCTCTATATGGAACACATCAAAGCCATGCTAAAAGATTGATAACCAGCAAGCGTAAAAGGGCTACACCTTTTACATACCAAGGCTACACCCTTTGCTCCGGATGGCTACACCATTCCGGACAAAGGGTGTAGCTCTTTTCAATGTACACAGATTACGGACATTTGTAACCATATTACGGATTCCTCCTCCTGCGATATGGTACTTTCCGGATTATTCTCTACATTTGTACAAAACTAACAGGAACGTTTATGGAAGAAGTAATCAAGCTCAATGCAGTAGACCAATACAACAAGATGTTCGGTCTCGAAACCCTGCACCCGCTGGTCAGCGTAGTCGACTTGTCCGAAGCTACCGGATATCCCAGGCATTTCACGTTGAACTATGGCGTATACGCCCTTTTCCTCAAAAATACCAAATGCGGAGATATACGCTATGGAAGACAGTTTTACGATTACCAGGAAGGCACGGTAACCAGCTTCGCCCCGGGCCAGGTGACCGAGGTCAACATGCTGGAAGGTATGCAGCCCAGCGCCTCCGGCCTGCTGTTCCACCCCGACTTGATAAAAGGTACCTCGCTGGGACAGGGAATAAAGCAGTATTCCTTCTTTTCCTATTCCTCTACCGAGGCACTGCATTTGTCCGAAGACGAGAAAGAAATCTTCCTCGACTGTCTGAAGAAGATTAAGATGGAAATCCAACGCCCCATCGACAAGCACAGCAAGGGTCTGATTGCACGCAACATCGAACTGCTGCTGGACTACTGCATGCGTTTCTACGAACGCCAGTTCATCACCCGCTCGGCAGCCAACAAAGATATCCTGATGAAATTCGAAGCACTGATAGACGACTATTTCCAGAGCGACAAACCGCAGACCGAAGGACTGCCTTCCGTGAAATACTTCGCAGACAAAGTGTTCCTCTCCTCCAACTATTTCGGAGATTTGGTGAAGAAGGAAACCGGAAAGACAGCGCAGGAATATATCCAGAACAAAATCATCGACCTGGCCAAAGAAATGATTATAGGAAGCGGGAAGACAGTCAGCCAGATTGCCTATGAGCTGGGATACCAGTATTCGCAGCACTTCAACCGCGTGTTCAAGAAGAACGTAGGCTATACTCCGAGCGAATACCGGCACTTACAGGTTTAGACAATAAGGATTCACCACAGATTACGCGGATTAACACAGAGTTTTTTCGGTTTCATCAAATATAAGTTCTATCTTTGTATGCCAATAGAACATATGGATATGAAACACCCCAAAATAATTGTTGCCGGCATCGGACCGGGCAATGAATCGGATATAACTCCCGCCGTAATTTCCGCTTTGCAAAAATCAGATGTAGTGGTGGGATATAAGTATTATTTCCAATTTGTAATCCCTTATCTCCACCCCTCAACAGCATGTATAGATACCGGCATGAAGCGTGAGCGCGCCCGTGCCGAGCAGGCTTTCGAGCTGGCAGAGCAGGGAAAGACGGTCTGCGTCATCAGTTCCGGGGATGCGGGCAGTTATGGGATGACGCCGCTTGTCTACGAGATGAAGCGGGAAAGGAACAGCGACGTGGAAATCGTTTCGCTGCCGGGCATCAGCGCTTTCCAAAAGGCAGCCTCACTGCTGGGAGCTCCCGTAGGACATGACTTCTGTGTCATCTCCCTTTCAGACCTGATGACTCCCTGGGAGCGTATTGAAAGGCGTATCATCGCAGCCGCTGCCGCCGACTTCGTGACGGCAGTCTACAACCCCAAAAGTGAAGGACGCTACTGGCAGCTTTACCGCTTGAAAGAACTCTTTCTGCAGGAAGGACGCTCACCGGAAACGCCCGTGGGATATGTACGCCAGGCAGGACGCCCGGAACAAGCGGTACACATCACCACGCTGGGAGATTTCAATCCCGAAGAGGTGGATATGTTTACAGTCGTATTGATAGGCAACTCACAGTCCTACGAATGGAACGGAGCCTTCATCACTCCGCGCGGCTATTACCGGGACACGAATACCGAAGCCACGGGCATCGGGCAAGACATCATGATTCGTAGTTTCCGTACCATCGAAAAGGAACTGAAGAACAAGCATATTCCCCTCGACCATAAATGGGCTTTACTCCATGCCATACATACCACCGCCGATTTTGAAATGGAGCATCTGCTGCATACGGACGAAGGTGCCGTGGCTTCCTTGTATCAAGCCATCGAGAAAGGCGGAATCAAGACGATTGTCACAGACGTCACGATGGCAGCCAGCGGTATCCGCAAAGGAGCTTTGCAGCGGCTGGGCATAGAGGTGAAATGTTACCTCGGCGACCCGCACACGGCGACGATGGCTGCAGAGAAAGGCATCACCCGTACCCAGGCAGGCATCCGCCTGGCTGTGGAGGAGCATCCCGATGCTTTCTTTGTATTCGGCAATGCACCTACGGCACTTATGGAACTCTGCGACCTGATACGTAAGGGCAAGGCACATCCGGCGGGCATTGTTGCCGCACCGGTAGGCTTTGTGCATGTGCAAGAGTCCAAACACATGGTGAAACCCTTTACGGAAATACCCAAGATTATCGTAGAAGGACGTAAGGGAGGCAGCAACTTGGCTGCCACGCTGGTGAACTCCGTGCTGTGCTACAACGATGCGGAGCAGTTGCGCCCGGGCAGGGATGTGTAAGTGAAAAGAGACATTCCATAACATTACTTGTTACGACCGATAACATTACTTGTTATGCCCCCTTACATTACTTGATATTTTCATAAGATTACTCATTGAATGAAACACAGATTTATAATCATAGGAATGGATGACAACCGTTCCCCCTTCTTTCCACCGGAAGCACTGGCACAGATACGGAAGGGGAAGGTCTTCTCCGGTGGCATACGGCATAAGGAGATTGTCGGTCCTCTGCTGCCTGCCGGGGCCGAATGGATTTCCATCACCGTACCGCTGGACCGCGTCTTTTCCCGTTATGAAGAAATATTTGCCCACTTCGAAGAGACGGCTACGGACGACTCCATCATTGTATTCGCGTCCGGCGACCCGTTATTCTTCGGTTTTGCCAATACCATAAAGCGTAAGCTTCCCGAGGCAGACATTCTGCTCTATCCCGCTTTCAATTCCTTGCAGACATTGGCACACCGCCTCGTCATGCCGTATGACGACATGCGCACCGTCTCCCTGACAGGACGCCCGTGGCAGGAGTTCGACCGTGCCCTCATAGAGCGTGCCCCCAAAATAGGCATCCTCACCGACCGCGAACATACCCCGGTCACCATTGCCGCCCGCATGCTGAAATACGGGTACTCCCATTACACGCTATACATCGGCGAACATCTCGGCAATCCCGAAAAGGAACGCATACGCCGGATGACACCCCGGGAAGCGGTTGCCGGCGACTTCGAACATCCCAACTGCCTGCTGCTGGACAGCCATCCCGGACAATGCCGCACAAACTCCCTGCACGGCAGCGTACAAGCCCCGGACTTTCCAGTCCGTCCCTTCGGCATCCCCGATGAAGAGTTTGCACATCTTGACGGACGCGCCCGCATGATAACCAAGGCTCCCATCCGCCTGCTCACCCTGCAGGCATTGGAACTGAACCGCCGCCGCGTTTTCTGGGACATCGGTTTCTGTACCGGTTCCGTCTCCATCGAAGCCCGCCTGCAATTTCCCCATCTCGCCGTCATCTCCTTCGAGATACGCCCCGAAGGAAAAGAGCTGATGGACACCAACTCCCGCCGCTTCGGCGCACCGGGCATTACGGCGGTAACCGGAGATTTCCTGCACACCGACCTCACTCCCTTTGCCCGCCCCGATGCCGTCTTCATCGGTGGACACGGCGGACATCTGGAGGAAATGATAGAGAAAGTGAAACAAGTGCTGCACCCCGAAGGCTGCATCGTCTTCAACTCCGTATCGGCAGAAAGCAAGGAGGCGTTCTGCCGAGGAATCGAGCGGAACGGAATGGTGCTCCACCCTTCCACCCATATCGCCTTGAACGAATATAACCCCATTGAAATTATGAAAGCCACGCTTTCTTAAACATACCCATTATGAAAACAGCTGTTATTCTAATCTCCGAAGCCGGTTTGAGCATAGCCCAATCACTGCTCAACGAACTTCCCGACTCCGAAATCTTCACCCTCAGGCACGAAGAGGGATGCACACATATAGAATCCGCCGGCAAATTCACAGCGGAAAACTTTAACCGCTATGATGCCTTTGTCTTCATTGGCGCCATGGGAATCTGTGTCCGCACCATCGCTCCTTGCGTGAAGAACAAATATACCGACCCTGCCGTGGTTTGCGTGGACAGTACCGGTAAATTTGCCATCTCCGTACTTTCCGGACACATCGGAGGAGCCAACGAACTGACCCACCAGGTAGCGAATATCCTCGGGGCCGAACCGGTAGTCACCACGCAAAGCGACTGCACCGGTCTATGGGGACTCGATACCCTGCCCCAACGTTTCGGGTGGTTTCCGGTCATCAACGCCGAGCCCTCCACCCTCCTGTTGGCAGAACTTGCCAAGACGCCCGAAGAGAAAAAAAGAGTATGCATGAACGAGCATATCAGCCTCTTCGTTTCCGGCAAGCCCACCGCCCTGCTGCTCACGGTGCGCAATGAAGGCACGGACTGGATGGAGGCGCACCTGCCGCCTCATGTAGAAGTATTCTACCGGGTGCAGGACATTAAACCTTCACGCTTCAAACTGATTCTGTGCGTATCTCCCCAAGTCCCCAACTTCCCGGAAATGCCTATGATATGCTACGTGCCCTGTGTCGTACACCTCGGCATCGGCCTTGCCCGGCTGGCAGGCCCTGTGCGGAAAGTGGAGAAAGAGATTATGAACACGCTGAAGGAATACGGTATCATGCCCCAAGGCATCGCCTCCATCTCCACGATTAAAGCCGAAAGTGACGAACCGGTAGTGAAAGCGCTCCAAAAGAAGTTCCCGGTCTACTTCTATACAGCCGAGGAACTGACAGAGATAGAGGTGCCCCATCCCAGCAAAACCGTCATGAAGCACATGGGTACCCCCAGCGTCAGCGAAGCCGCCGCCTTACTGAGTGCAAACAACTCCCGGCTGCTGGTGCCCAAGAAGAAAGGAGAGAACTATACCGTGGCCGCCGCCCTCGACATAAGAACTGTGCGCCAGGGCCACATCGAAATAGTGGGTGCCGGCCCGGGCGACCCGGACCTGGTTTCCGTACGCGGACGCCAAATGCTGGAACGCGCCGACCTCATTCTGTATGCCGGCAGTCTCGTTCCCAGGGAGCTGACTCTCTGTGCCAAGGCCGGGGCTACCGTACTCAGCTCCGCTTCCATGGATTTGGAAGAACAATTTGAAGTGATGAAGAAGTTCTATGACAAGGGAAAATTCATCGTACGCCTGCATACGGGTGACCCTTGTATCTATGGTGCCATTCAGGAACAGATGAACTACTTTGACCAGCACGGTATGAGCTACCACATCACCCCCGGCATATCCTCCTTCCAGGCGGCGGCAGCTGCCTTGAAGTCGCAGTTCACCATTCCGGAAAAAGTGCAAAGCATCATCCTAACACGCGGCGAAGGACGTACGCCCATGCCCGAACGCGAAAAGCTACATCTCATGGCACGCTCACAAAGTACCATGTGCATCTTCCTCAGTGCAAGCATTGCGAAGCAGGTGCAGGAAGAACTGTTGCAGGAATATCCGGAAACTACCCCCGTAGCTGTCTGCTACCACTTGACATGGAAAGACGAACAAATATTCAGGGGGGAACTCAAAGACCTTGCCAGAATAGTGAAGGAAAATAACCTCACCTTGACAACCATGATTGTCGTAGGCGAAGCCATCGGCAACCGTGAAGGTCTGTCACGGCTCTATGCACACGAGTTCAAGCATCTGTACCGGAAATAAATCAACGATTAATCACCCATAAACATTCAAACATGATATTAATATTTGGCGGAACCACCGAAGGACGCATAGCCATCCAAACCCTTGAAGAAGCCGGAAAAACTTTCTACTATTCTACCAAAGGGGATGAGCAGGACGTACTTCTGCATAATGGCATCCGCCTGCAAGGCGCGATGGATGCAATAGAAATAGAAACATTCTGTGCACAGCATCACATAAAGCTGCTGATAGACGCCGCGCACCCCTTTGCCACACAGCTGCATGAGACTCTGGAACAAGTCTCCGTGGAATCGAATATCCCCGTCATCCGTTTCGAGCGTATCTTCCCGAAACGCGATGAAGAACACATCACCTGGTGCAGGGATTATGACGATGCCATCGAGAAGATACAGAAAGAAAAGATTTTCATCTTACTTGCACTGACCGGCGTACAGACCATAGGTAAGCTGAAGCCTTTGTGGCAGAATGCCTGCTGTTACTTCCGCATCCTCGACCGTGACAGCTCGCGCAAGCTCGCCCGGGAACAAGGTTTCTCCGAGAAGAACCTCTACTACTACACGCCCGGAGAAGACGAGCAAGTCCTGATGAAACAGCTTCATCCCGAAGCCATCCTCCTCAAAGAAAGCGGGATATCGGGCGGATTCTGCGAAAAGGTGGAAGCTGCCCGGCAACTGGGTATACGCATCTTTGCCATCTGCCGCCCCAAGACATCCGACAAGTTTATCTGTGTAAACGGCGAGCATGGCCTGCGCCGCATAATCGAGAAACATTTACCCGACTTCTTCCCCCTGCGCAGCGGACTGACCACCGGAACATGTGCCGCCGCTGCCGCCGTAGCCGCCACCTGGGATGTATTCAATATCTACTTCAAAAAGCGTCCTACGGAATTTCCGGTAGTTCTTCCCAACGGAGAAACCATCCAGGTTCCCGTAGAGCCTCAGCACCATATTCCCCACTCCGACCTTCTGGAAAACGGTGACGGCATGTTCGAGACAAGCGCTACCGTCATCAAGGATGCCGGCGACGACCCGGACATCACCAACGGAATGAAAGTTGTGGCCAATATAGCCATACCTTTCCGCATAGACGACCCGCTGCCGGAAGACACTCCCCAGGACGACTACAACATCATCGTCTGCGGCGGCGAAGGCGTAGGTGTCGTCACCATGCCCGGTCTGGGACTTGAGCTCGGTAGCTCTGCCATCAACGACACCCCGCGCGAAATGATAAAGAAGAACGTCAAGCTATGGCTTGAACGCCTCCATATTGCCAAACAGCCCAATCCTATTCTCATTACCATCTCCATCCCCGGTGGAGAAGAAATAGCCAAACGCACCTTCAATCCCCGCCTCGGTATCGAAGGAGGCATTTCCATTATCGGGACCTCCGGCATCGTGAAGCCATTCTCCTCGGAAGCCTTCATCAATTCCATCCGGAAGTCCATGGAAGTGGCAAAGGCAACCCGGAACCCTCGTATCGTCATCAGCTCCGGCGCAAAGAGCGAACGTTTCATCAAGGCGTATTATCCCGACCTCCCCACCCAGGCTTTCGTGCATTACGGCAACTTTATCGGCGAAACCTTGAAAATAGCAGCCGAAGAGCAAGTACCGCACGTCACCCTCGGCGTGATGATGGGAAAGGCCGTGAAACTGGCCGAAGGCAATCTGGATACCCACAGCAAGAAAGTGACCATGAATAAGGAATTCATTCAAGACCTGGCACGCCAGACGGGATGCAGCGAAGAAACACTTGCCGCCATCGGACAGATGAACCTGGCGCGCGAACTCTGGGACATCATTCCCGAAGAGCTGCTGGAAAAGTTTGGCAAGGCACTGATTGAGCTCTGTCACCGGCACTGTGCCCCCTTACTGCCCAATGGCGAACTAACAGTATTACTCATAACCGAAAACGGAAAAATTTACTCATGAAGAAGAAGATAATCATTACCGTCTGTATGGCAATGACCGTACTGACCGGTCTGGCACAAAGCCCGCTGTCCTTTCATGCAAAAGCTGGAATCGGTACCTCCCATTTTCATGGAAAACACTCCAGTAGTGACACCCAAATAGCTTACAAAGCTGGTGTCGGTGCAGAATATGTCCTCAACAAGACCTGGGTGCTGCAATCCGCATTGGAGTTTGTGTCCATCGGCGGTAAAGACGAGATAAGCCACATCGGCAAGGCCAAAATGCATGAACTGTATCTGCAAATCCCCCTCATGATAGCGGCCCGCCTCCATCTGGGCAGGGATTATCATGCCTCGCTGAGCGTCGGCCCTTATGCGGCCATAGGCGTGGCAGGCAAGACCTCCGGCGAGACCTACGATTATAGCAGCAGCAGTATGCAGGGAGGATACCAGTTCAAGATAGACACTTTCGGCAGTATGGTAGACGGGAAAATGGGTAACAACCGTTTCGATGCAGGTATTGCCCTGGGACTTACTTTTGAATACAGAAGATTCATCATCGGTGCAGAGACACAAGTGGGACTGGTAAAAGTCAATGAGCAGATAAACCAGATGATAGGTCATTCGGAAGAAGGAGGATATTTTCCCAAGAACTTCGCCGCATTCTTTACGCTGGGGTACCGGTTCTGGTAAGGGAACATTTTGCCATACAGAGTTGTTTAGTATACAAACAGATACTCAACAATATAAACTGAATAATATGGCAAAAAGAATTCCTATCCTGCTGGCAGCAATGACAGCCCTCACCTTCGCCCCTCAAACAGCAGAGGCATGTACCGGTATCACCCTGACGGCCAAAGACAATGCGCACGTCGTAGCCCGCACCATCGAATGGGGAGGCAGTGAGCTGAACAGCCAGTACGTCATCGTACCGCGCGGTTATTCGCAACAATCACTGACACCCGGAGGCAGTCTGTCCGGCATGGAGTTCACCTCACGCTATGGCTACGTAGGCCTGGCAGTGGAGCAAAAGGAGTTCGTGGCCGAAGGTCTGAATGAAGCCGGGCTCTCCGCCGGGCTGTTCTACTTTCCCGGATATGGCAAATATGAGGAGTACGACCCCACACGAAAAGCGTCGAGCATAGCCGATTTACAATTGGTATCATGGCTGTTGGGAAGCTTTTCTACTGTGGACGAGGTAAAGGAGGCTATTGAAAATGTGACGGTCATAGCCATTGACCCACGCGCCTCCACCGTACATTGGCGGATTGCAGACAAGACCGGCCGCCAACTGGTATTGGAGTTCATCGACGGACAGCCCCGTTTCTATGAAAACAAACTGGGAGTATTGACAAACTCCCCCGGCTTTGACTGGCAGATGACCAACTTAAACAATTATGTGAACCTCTACCCGGGCAGTGCCGAAAGCAAATCGCTGGGCAATGTGACTATAGCCCCTTTCGGTTCGGGAAGCGGCTTTTTGGGAATTCCGGGAGATGTGACTCCCCCTTCCCGCTTTATCCGTGCCGCTTTCTACCAGACTTCTACACCACCACAGAATACCGCACAGGAAACCGTTCTCCAATGTTTTCAGATACTGAATAACTTTGATATACCCGTAGGCATCGAGTTTCCCCTCGGCCAGGTTCCTGCCAATATTCCAAGTGCCACCCAATGGACATCGGCCACAGATATGACAAACGGTATCATCTACTATCGCACCATGTACAACAGTACAATCAGAAGCATTGATTTGAGACAGATAGACTTCGGGCGCATCGAGTACCATGCAGCTCCCCTCGATAAAGTGAAGCGGCAACCGATAGCTCCCGTGAAAATTGAATAGGGACGCAGAAACTTCAAGATTGCCGCTGTTGCAGTTGTTCCGCCTCCTACCTCTTCATCTCCGCCAGCACCCCGCAGGTCAATGGAATGGCGAGGAAGAAGGTCAGCATGTCCGACGCCGCCTGGCACATCTCCACCCCTTTCAGTCCTAAGAAATAAGGAAGAATGAAGATGAGGGGGATGAAGAACAGCCCTTGACGGGCAGAGGAAAGTATCGTAGCGCGTACGGGCTTGCGGATAGTCTGCAGCATCATGTTGCTGACCACAATCCATGCACCCAACGGATAGGTGATGAACTGCCAGCGCAATGCTGCCGCACCGGTAGCTACAACAGCAGGGTCTCCCTTGCGGAAGATGGAGACAATCTCCTCGGCATATCCCATACCTGCCACCGCACAAACCAGCAAAAAGAAAAAGCCTACCTTCACACAGAACCAGAATCCTTGGCGCACTCTGGCATACAGCCCGGCACCATAATTGAATCCGCATACCGGTTGGAAGCCTTGCCCGAAACCAATTAGGAAAGCATTGATAAACATAGAGATACGCGTCACAATGGACATCCCTGCAATAGCTGCGTCACCATATGCACCGGCCGCCACGTTCAGCAAAATGGTTGCCACGCTTGCCAGTCCCTGCCGGGTGAGTGACGGAGTTCCACCCCCAATAATTTCCTTGATGAAAGCCAGTGTAGGCGTAAAGTTTCTGTAACGTATACGTATATTTCCTCCTCTGCGCCCCATATATAGCAAAAGGATGAAACTACATATCTGGCTGACTACTGTGGCAAGTGCGGCACCGGATATGCCCATATCGCATACAAAAATCAGGATAGGGTCGAGCACCACGTTGATGACCGCCCCACTCACAATCCCCACCATGGCATACGCCGCATTACCTTGAAAACGTATTTGGTTATTCAGCACCAATGAGGCGGTCATAAAAGGAGTACCCAGCAGAATGATTCCCAAATAGCGCTCCGTATACGGAAGAATAGTAGGCGTCGACCCCAAAGCAAGGGAAAGCGGTGTAAGGAACAGCAATCCCAGCACAGCCAGAGCCGCTCCGATAAACAAGGCAAAAAAGAAGCCGGTGGATGCCATCTTCTCGGCACTCTCCGTTTCCTGCGCCCCCAACTTACGGGAGATGTAGTTCCCCGAACCATGACCGAAGAAGAATCCCACAGCCTGGATAATGGACATCACAGAAAACACGATACCTACGGCAGCCGTAGACTGGGTATTTATTTTACCCACAAAATAGGTATCTGCCATGTTGTAGAAGGACGTCACCAGCATGCTGATGATGGTCGGCACAGCCAATGACGTAATCAGCCGGGGGACCGGAGTCGTCGTTAAGTGGACATAATTATCCTTTGCAGAATGGTGCATCATAGGGAATGGAATGACAAGACTATTTGCAGCAATTTCTCAATGGAGTACACTGTTACCGGCTCCTTGCCCGGTCGATGGAATACGAAGCTGCCGTCTCCCTTCAAATCTCCGGTTTCGATATAAATCTCCGATTCAACATTCCGGTTTGCCAGAATCCCGTTTCTCTGGAGTGCCTTGCGCACCATGGCATACTTCTGCCCGTGGCCCGCCAAGCGTATCTGGGAGGTATATTCATTGGCTACCCTGAACAGTCCCGTTTCCAAATCAAAGGCAATACCCTTACGGGCAAAGAAGTTGCTCAGGCTGCCGTTCAACGAAAGGTCCTCGGGCGTACCGATAGTTACGCCGTTCACCTTGTCCATCAGCCATATTTTGTCCGCTATCTGCAGGGCCAGTTCCAGGTCGTGAGTAGAAAGGAAAATCGTCTTGTCCGTTTGCCGGCTGAGCTGGTGAAGCAGTTGCATCATCTCTACTTTACTGGGAAAATCAAGGAAAGCTGTCGGTTCATCCAGATAGATGACGGGAGTTTCCTGGGCGAGCGCCTTGGCTATCATCACCTTCTGCCGTTCACCGTCACTCAGCGTATGCACCATGCGGTGTGCCAGATGGGGAATGCCTACCAGGGCGATGGATTTGTCCACCACAATCTTGTCCTCTTTCGAAAGGGTTCCCCAGAAACCGGTGTAGGGGCTACGCCCCAGACCTATCAGTTCTACGACGGACATATTGCGTATATCGCACTTCTCCGTCAGCACCACGCTGATGACGCGCGAAAGCTGCTTGTCGGTATAGTCCCCTATCTCTTTTCCTTCAATAAATATGTTTCCTCCAAGTTTCGGCTGGAAGGCGGACAGCGTACGGAGCAACGTGGACTTCCCCACTCCATTGGCTCCCAACAGGCAAGTCAGCTCACCACTGTTAATTCCGGCGCAAATGCCGTCTGCCACCACTTTCACATCCCCCTTACCGGGGTAACCGATGGAAAGATTCTCTATATGTATGGTTTCCTTATTCATTCAATTCTCCTTTCCGTTTTCTAAAAAGTACAGAAGCCACTACCGGCGCACCTACCAGTGCCGTCACCGAGTTGACCGGCAAAGCTCCCTCGAAGCCGGGCATACGGGCTATCAGATTGCAGACCAATGCCAGGGAAGCGCCTACCAGCAATGTGGCAGGCATCAGTACCCGATGGTCCGAAGAGTGGAAGATGGCACGGCACAGATGGGGAACCGCCAATCCGATAAACATAATCGGACCGCAATAGGCCGTTACAATAGCCACCAGCACGCCGGAGCATGAGATAACCAGCAGGCGTGCCCGCTTGATGTTCAGTCCCAGATTGCGTGCATAGCCATCGCCCAGCAGCAACAGATTCATCGTCTTTATCAGCAGGAAGGACAACGGAAGCAGCACAGCCATGATGCAGACAAACAGCACCATCTGGTCGCCCGAAACACGGGCAAAGCTACCCAATCCCCAAATGACATATGCACGTATATCTTCCTCCACACTGAAATATTTCAATACGCCGATGACGGCACTTGCCACATAGCCTATCATCACACCGATTATCAGCAGCGTCACGTTGCCCTTCACCTTCTGGGAGACATAGACAATGACCGCCATCACAGCCAGCGCACCGATAATGGCGGCAACCGACAAGGCAACCTCGCCCATATACCCCAAACGGCTCAATGCCACACCGCCCATCGCCCCGGACAGTAATACCACACAAGCCACACCCAGGCTGGCACCTGAACTGATGCCCAATACCGAAGGCCCTGCCAGCGGATTGCGGAACACCGTCTGCATCTGCAGACCGCTGACTGACAGCCCTGCTCCCGCCACCAATGCCGTCAACGCTTGGGGCACGCGGGACTTCCAGATAATATTCTGCCAAATAACGGATTCATCCGTATTTCCCCACAATATGTTCCACACGGAGCGCAGAGGAATGTGAACCGACCCCAAAAGCAGGTTCAGCAGGAAAAAAAGAAAGATAGATGCCAGTGTCAGCAACATCAACGGAAGTACGGGTCTTTTTATCATTTCAGCAGTTCGTAGTAAGTCGGTTTATAGTCAGGCAACAAATCGGGATGGAAAGCATGTATCAAGTCTTCCAATACAATTTCGGGCTGCATGGGCATACTTTCGTAGAAGGGTTTCTCACGCATGTTGCAGTATACCACTCCCTTCTCACGAAACGCACGGAAGTCGGCATAACGCGGGTCGAGGGACTTCAAGGCATCATACGTGAATGTCCCGTCATAGCTGTTGACAATGCGCCAATAGTCGGCACTCTCCGCCTGGCTATATACGGTTTCAAAATCCAGCGTGACACCTCCCGAACGGGGATCGTCTTTCAAGAAATAATCCGCACCGGCATCACGGAACAGTTCGGCAAGAAAGCTCTTTCCTCCCACTGCATACCAGTTGCCACCCCGTATCTCGCCGCTGAATACCATCGGACGCTTCTTCACGTTGGCAGCCAGCTCCTTCAATTCGTTATAGCGCTTCTCTATCGCAGCAAACTTTTCATTCGCCTCCACTTCCTGGCCTATAAACATGCCGATGAATTTTATCCATTCAGCCTGCCCCAACGGGGTCATCTCCTTATATCCCAAATGGGGAACCAGTGGAATACCGATTTCCCGCATGGCATCATATCCGCCCCGCTTGAAAGGAGAGATAAAGATAACATCCGGATTCATGCTCATTATCACTTCATTATCAAAGTTCCCTTCGATACCAATCTTCACGGTCTCGCCGGACTTCAAACGGTCGTTCATCTCCTTGTTGAAGAGATGGCGCGTACTGGTGATGCCCACCACATAATCGCAGGCATCCAGACGGATGAAGTTGGAAAGTTGCAGGGATGTCATACACATGACGTGCTCTACCGGCGTTTCAATCACCGTATAGTCGCTCGGTATGCCGACAGGCTTTATGCCTTTCGGTACCAGCGCATAGTGGAAAGTGCTGCTGCTTTCTTTTTGAGGGTCGTGTATATCCACCAGACGGACATGGTGCGGAAGATATTTCACCGTATAGCCTTTGGCATAGCACGGTACAATGGTAGCTGCCGTGTCTGTCGTAACCGGAGAATAGCCCGTTTCGGAAGAAGATTCGGTAGTAGTCTGTCTTGATTTTAAGCCGCAAGAGGTTACGCATAAAATGCACAGCAGTGCAATGCCTATGGCAGATATCCGGGTCATGACTATTGGGGTTTATAGAATTCGGGCACAATATTCGTCATTTTTGGGGAGATACGCAAATGCTCTTCCTGCAAATTGACGGATATTGTGCCTAAATAATCTTTAAAAGCCCATCAAGTCATTCAGTGCTTCACTCATGCTGGGATGTGTAAAGACAAAATCACGGAGGAAGGTATATTCCTGCCCGGTCTTCATAGCCATTGCCACCAGGTTGATGACCTCGCTCGATTCCGGACCAAACAGCGTACATCCCACTATCTTGTCCGTATCGGCGTCCACCACCACCTTGAAGAGTCCGTTCGTATCGCCCAAAGTCCTGGCACGCGGAATGGCGGCTACCGGCAGCTTGTTGACCTTTATATTCAATCCCTTCTTGCGTGCTTCCGCTTCGCTCAGCCCGATGCGTGAAAGCGGCGGGTCGATGAATACCGAATAGCTCACCGGGTCACGGTCGGACACCTTGCGTTCTCCTGCCCCGAAAAGGTCTTCGCGCAGGATGCGGTAATCATCCAAAGAAATGTAGGTAAACTGCAAACCGCCCTTTACATCACCGATAGCATGTATCTTGGGGTTGGTAGTCTGCAAATAGTCGTCCACCACAATGGCACCGCGCTCATTCACCTCTACACCTGCCGCCGCCAGATTCAAGCCAGCCGTATTCGGACGCCGGCCGGTAGCCAGCAGGATGGCATCTGCGTGTAACTGATGTTCCTCTCCCGTGACCGCATCCCGGTAAATGACGTCAGAGTCTTTCACGGACTGCACGCGTGCATTCAGCCTGAAAACGATTCCTTTCTGTTCCAATACCTCCCGGACACTGTCCGCAATGTCCCGGTCCTCCCGGGATATCAGTTCGGAAGAGCCCTCGAGCACCGTGACTTGCGAACCGAATGAAACATACATGGAAGCAAATTCTAGTCCGATGTATCCCCCACCTACAATGACGAGCTGTGCCGGCAGCTCAGTCAGTTCCATAATGGAGGTGCTGGTATATACCCGTGGGTTACCTTGTATCCCCTCTATCGGTGGAATGACGGTTTCGGCACCCGTATTGATGAATATCCGGGGAGCTTGCAATTGTAATGTCCCTTCCACCATCCCAACTTCCACCACATCCGGACCTGCAAAGGAGCCGATACCCGTATAGACCGTTATATGAGGATTGTCGGCCAGATTGTGATAATTCTTCTGACGCAGGAAAGAGACGACCTCTTCCTTCCTTGCAATGGACTGACGATAGTATGCCTTCTTGACCTCCCAAGAAGCGTCTTTGTCCGCATGCTTTGCCGCATGCACCAATGTTTTTGTGGGAATGCAACCGATATTGATACATGTCCCTCCATACATCTTTTCCGAACGCTCCACTACGGCAACGTCCAGCTTCCGTTTTGCCAACTCGGCAGCCAATGTCTTTCCGCCTTTGCCGAATCCGATGATAATGGCATCATACTGTTTCATACGTCTATTTCCTTAATTGGTTCAATACTCTTTTTGCACTGTCAGACAGTACGACAATGGCACCGGCAAGAATGGCCGTATCCTTGATGACCAAGCGCCCTGCCCCCGTCAGCAACGGAAAGCCGTGCTCCCCGCTTCCCAAGTCGGGCACCCACACCTCAGGGGTTGTCACCAGGAAAGAGAGGGTACCCATCGTCATGACAATGGCAAGTGCGGCTCCCGCCAGTCCGATTTTCGGAGAGAATATCCCCAGAAATGTCAGGATGCCGATGGCCATAATCAGAATGCCCAGACCGTGGGAGAAACCATACGTATTGTTCTCCACGTGCCACTGATGTTTCGCCTCATTGAACTCGCCCTCTTTCAGCTTATACTCCTTGTACTCCGGGGCACTCTTTGTATAAAAGAAGCTCATGAACGGGCTGTTCGCCACAAAAGGGACAATCCCTTCAGCCTCATAATTCCAGAATTTCAACCCACCAATCCATACGAAAATAACCAGGATGGCTACACGAATCAAATTAACACCCAACTTTTGAGTGGAAGCGGCCAGCGTCAACGCAGCCATAAACAAGTTTTGCAATTTCGTTTTCATCTTTGTTCTACTTTTTAAATGGTTTCAGTAATATGACTTGATTTTTGTTTTTGCAAAGTTCCTTGTTTTCCACCACGTACGAAATGGCAATTATTCCGCAACAGTTGGCAATTCTTCCCGTTTCACTCTTTTCCGGTAGTCCGAGACACTCTCGCCGGTCATTTTCTTGAAAAAACGGCTGAACGCGGACAAGTCTTCGAAGCCCAGAATGGAGCTGATTTCCTTAGCGCTTTTGTGGGTATACAGCAGCAATCTCATGGCTTCTGCCTCAATGCGGTCATGAATCACCCGTAAAGGGGAAGGCAACCCGCAGGTCGAGAACAGATTGGAAAGTGTCTTGGGAGAACGGCAAAGAATATCAGCATAATCCTGCACTTGCTTCTTCTCCTTGAAATGCCGGTCCACTAATACGTAATACTGCCGGATGATGTCAAACGTCTTTTCCTTCTCCTGCCCCACCCCAAAACGCTGGCGCGCAATGCGTGTGCAGGTAATGATGAAACGTTTCAAGACAATCCGCAGCATCTCCTCCTGCAGGTTGTCATGGATGACCGATTCCTGCCGGAAAATGCGGACTATGTCATGCAAGTTGGAAGACTGCCCGGCAGAAAGTGCCAGTTTCATCACCTTGGAAGAGCCATAAAAAAGGAATCCATTGCAAGAGACCTCGTTGTCATGTCCATAGATGCAATAAAAATTGCTGTTGAATACAAACGTCAGGTATTCACCGTCCACCTCTTTTACCTCCAGGTGATGCAACGGGGTCAAGGTCACGATTTCATCCTTTTCCAGGCGCATGGGGATATGGTCTATTTCCAGAGTGAGCGTACCGCTCTGTACCCAAATGAATTTATACAGAGTCTTGTCACGTTGCAGCGACGCACGCTCATGGTAGCTGGAAGTCATGGCTATGTTGCCATTCAAGCGGGTGTTCAGTTGATAATCCATAAAAAACAGATTGTTTTAGTAAATAACAAAGATAGCGAATATCTTGTTTGCTACTGATTATTTCCCCACTTTTGTAGCCGTTTTGCTGTTCTTTAATTTTTAACCTTTAATGTCTTCATGCAAATGTTCCCCGTCATATTTGTATCTCTCGGTCCCGGCGAACCGGAACTGATTACCGTAAAAGGCTTGAAAGCCCTGCAGACAGCCGACTGTATATTCTGTCCCGAGACACTGGCCAAAGATGGAAACAGAGTTTCACGCGCAGCCGACATCCTATTGCAACTCGACATTCCGGAAAACACGGTGCACCGCTTTCCACTCCCCATGAGCAAACAGCGCGAAAAAGCCCTGAGCGCCTACGACGAGGTCTATATGGAGAGCTCCACCCTCCGGCAACAAGGAAAGAAGGTCTGTATCGTTGCCGAAGGAGATGCCGGATTCTACTCTTCCATACATTATGTATATGACAAACTGCAGGCAGACGGCATCCCCGTGAAGCACATCCCCGGTATCCCCGCCTTCATTGCCGCCGGCGCACTGGGCGGGCTCCATGTGGCCAGCCAGGAAGAGCGGCTGACGGTGATACCCGGCATTACTACGACAGAAGAGATAGAGAAACTGACAAGCGAAAACAGTGCGGTTGTCATCATGAAGCTGTCCAGATGCACCGATGAGATTCACCGCTGCATCCGCCTGCATCCCGAATACCGGTATCACTATTTTGAGAATGTAGGCACTCCGGAAGAGAAGTATATCAATGACAGCAAGCGGATAGCGACCATCCGCTTCCCCTATTTTTCCCTGCTTATCATTCGTACAGAGACCTTTTGAGCCCGATTTAATACAATTTCGCACGCCATAGGCATTATTTAAATGAAAATGGGTTACCTTTGCGCCGTTGAAATATAAAAAAGATAAGAACATGAAGAAAGTCGTTTTTTATATGATGCTGCTGGTTATGAGCATCGGTTATGCCTATGCACAAGGAAAGGCAGACATCAAATTCGAACAGACCACCCACAACTTCGGCACATTCTCCGAAAACAGTCCTGTGGTCAGCTACACCTTTAAGTTTACGAACGTAGGCGATGCTCCGCTTGTCATCCATCAGGCTGTAGCTTCCTGCGGATGTACCGTTCCCGAATATTCACAAGAACCGATAGCACCGGGAAAGACTGGAACAGTGAAAGTAACTTATAATGGAACCGGAAGATACCCCGGACACTTCAAGAAATCCATTACCCTGCGCACCAATGCCAAAACGGAAATCATGCGATTATTTATCGAAGGGGACATGACCGCTAAAGATGCCAAATAAGCATTTTACCATACAGAATTAAGGAGATTTTTTTAAATCTCCTTTTTTTTTGCTTTCTTTGCCTAAAATGCGAAGATAGGCTGCACCTCAGCAGAATAATAATGAGCTTGCTCATTTTATCCTGCATTCGGTTTGCACTATCTTTGAAGTCTATTAAAGAAAAACATAAAACTACAAAACCTATGAAATAAGAAGAGGAACCTATTACCGGACTACCGGAAAATGCGTTCCGTGAATTGAAACCGGGAGAAGTGTACAACCCTCTGATGAGCCCGGATAAGAAGTATTCAGAAGTAAATGCCTGGTCGGTGACATGGGGTATTCTGATGGCCATCCTCTTTTCGGCCGCAGCCGCCTATCTGGGGCTGAAGGTGGGGCAAGTATTCGAAGCCGCCATCCCCATCGCCATCATTGCCGTCGGCGTATCGGGTGCCGCCAAACGCAAAAACGCATTGGGCGAAAACGTCATTATCCAGTCTATCGGTGCCAGCTCGGGCGTCATCGTGGCAGGTGCCATCTTCACCCTTCCGGCACTCTATATTCTCCAAGAAACCTATCCGAAAGAAATCACCGTCACCTTTGCACAAGTCTTTATCAGTTCCCTGCTGGGAGGTGTGCTGGGTATTCTTTTCCTTATCCCCTTCCGCAAATATTTCGTGAGCGACATGCACGGCAAGTATCCCTTCCCCGAGGCGACAGCCACCACACAAGTGCTCGTCTCCGGTGAAAAGGGCGGCAGCCAGGCAAAACCATTACTCATGGCTGGTATTATCGGAGGTCTATACGACTTCATTGTGGCAACCTTCGGCTGGTGGAACGAGAATTTCACTACCCGCGTATGCGGCTTCGGCGAAATGCTGGCCGAGAAAGCCAAGCTGGTATTCAAGGTTAATACGGGTGCTGCCGTGCTCGGTCTGGGTTATATTGTGGGACTGAAATACGCGTCCATCATCTGTGCCGGCTCACTGGCCGTATGGTGGATTATCATCCCCGGTATGTCCATGATTTGGGGAGATTCCGTACTGAACCAATGGAACCCCGAAATCACGGCAACCATAGGCGCTATGGCTCCGGAAGAAATCTTCAAATACTATGCCAAGAGCATCGGTATCGGTGGCATTGCCATGGCAGGTATCATCGGCATTATCAAGTCTTGGGGCATCATCAAGAGTGCCGTAGGACTGGCTGCCAAGGAAATGGGAGGTAAGTCCAACGTGGAAGCCAGTGTGAAACGCACACAGCGGGACATCTCCATGAAGATTATCGCCATCGGTTCCATCATCACGCTGCTGCTGGTTGTTCTCTTCTTCTACTTCGATGTGATGCAGGGCAACTTGACACATACCATTGTAGCTATCCTGCTTGTTGCAGGTATCGCTTTCCTGTTCACCACCGTGGCAGCCAATGCCATTGCGATTGTGGGCACAAACCCCGTATCCGGAATGACGCTGATGACATTAATCCTGGCATCCGTAGTCATGGTAGCCGTAGGGCTGAAAGGTCCCGAAGGGATGGTTGCGGCACTGGTGATGGGCGGTGTTGTATGTACGGCACTGTCCATGGCGGGAGGCTTCATCACAGACTTGAAAATCGGTTACTGGCTGGGTAGCACGCCTGCCAAGCAGGAGACCTGGAAGTTCCTCGGAACCATCGTTTCTGCCGCTACCGTAGGTGGTGTAATGATTATCCTAAACAAGACATACGGTTTCACCAGCGGACAGCTGGCCGCTCCGCAAGCCAATGCCATGGCGGCCGTTATCGAACCTCTGATGAACGGTGTGGGTGCTCCTTGGCTGCTCTACGGCATCGGTGCAGTGCTGGCCGTCATCCTCAATTTCTGCAAGATTCCCGCACTGGCATTTGCATTGGGTATGTTCATCCCATTGGAACTGAATGTTCCGTTGGTAGTGGGCGGTGCCATCAACTGGTACGTGACCAGCCGCAGCAAGGATGCCGCTCTCAATGCCGAACGCGGGGAGAAAGGTACCCTGCTTGCCTCCGGTTTCATTGCCGGCGGTGCATTGATGGGCGTGGCAAGTGCTGCCATGCGTTTCGGAGGAATCAACCTCGTAAACGATGCATGGTTGCAGAACACCTGGTCCGAAGTGCTGGCGCTGGGTGCTTATGCCATTCTGATATTCTACCTCATCAAAGCTTCCATGAAAACCAAATAACTTTTAAATACCAAGAACATGAAAAAGATTCTACTTTTATCTTTTCTATTTGCAGCGACCATGTTATCTGCACAAAAGCCCGTTGAGCTGCCCCTATGGCCCAACGGTGCCCCCAATAACAACGAACTGACCAATTCCGGACAGAACCATAACAACGAATGGGTGTCCGATGTCACCACCCCTACCCTTACGGTGTACCCTGCCTCCCACCCCAACGGCATGGCCATCATCATGTGTCCGGGAGGCGGCTACGGGGGGCTGGCCATGAAGCACGAGGGACACGACATGGCTCCCTGGTTCAACACACAAGGCATCACCTATGCAGTACTGAAATACCGTATGCCCAACGGGCACCATGAAGTGCCCCTTTCCGATGCCGAACAAGCCATCCGCATGGTACGCGAACATGCCGCCGAATGGGGTGTCAATCCTCAGCGTGTAGGCATCATGGGCGCTTCTGCCGGCGGCCATCTGGCAGCTTCGCTTGCCACACTATACAGCAGTGACAAGACCCGTCCCGACTTCCAGATCTTGTTCTATCCGGTGATTTCCATGCAGAAAGGCGTTACCCATGGAGGTTCCCGTAAGAACCTTATCGGAGAAAATCCATCTCAGGAACTGGAACAAAAATACTCCCTCGAAAGGCAAGTGTCCCCACGCACTCCGCAAGCTTTCATCATGCTTTCTTCGGACGATGACGCAGTGCCGCCCATCAACGGCATCGGTTACTTCCTTGCCCTGCGCGACCATAAAGTACCTGCCAGCCTGCATGCCTACCCCACCGGCGGACATGGCTGGGGATTCCGGGACAACTTCACCTACAAGCGTCAATGGACGGAAGAACTGGAGAAGTGGTTGCGTGAAGGGCTCGTATTCCCGGTCTCTGAACCTACCACAAAGAAATAAAAGCAATTATGAATAAAAAGTATTTTTTACTCACTTGCCTCGCAGCTTTTCCCTTTGCCCTGACTGCTCAGGAGAACAATCGCTACGAAGAGATTACCAACCCCAAGCTGACAAGCATCAACCGGGAGCCTGCCCGCAGCACGTTCACCTCCTACGTCACGGAGGCTGATGCCGTCATCAATGACCGCAAGAACGGAACCTTCCGCTTGTCCCTTAACGGGAAATGGAAATTCCATTATGTGGAAACCTTCGCCGACCGCCCCACGGACTTCATGATGGACCGTGTGGACGCCAGCCGCTGGCCGGACATCAATGTACCCGGAAACTGGGAGTTGCAAGGATTCGGCACGCCCATCTACGTGAACCATCCCTATGAGTTCTGTTCTTCGGGCTATCCTCCTTATTGGGACAAGCCCAATCCTCCATACGTTCCCCAAGAATGGAATCCCACCGGCACCTACCGCCGCGAGTTCACTCTTCCGGGAGACTGGGACGATAAGGAAATTTTCCTGAGTGCCGACGGCGTACGCGGGGCAGCCTTCTACTACCTCAACGGCAAGTTTGTAGGCATGAGTAAAGATGCAAAGACTCCGGCGCGTTTCAACGTCAGCACCATTGCCAAGAAAGGGAAGAATGTCATTGCCATTCAGATACACCGCTTTTCCGATGCCAACTATCTGGAATGCCAGGACTTCTGGCGCATCAGTGGTATCGAACGGGACATTTACTTATATGCCCAGCCTCAAATCCATCTCACGGACTTCAAGGTGGAGTCTCCTTTGGATGAGAACTACCGGAACGGTATCCTCAAGGTAAAGGTGCAGTTTACCAATGAAAGCGGACAAAATTCCCCATTTGTCGTTGGTTACCGCCTGCTGGACAAGAACGACCAGCAGATAGCCCAGTCCTCTACTCAAGTCAGCGGTGACCAAACGGAAGTGGAATTCACCAAGAAGACCATCCAGGAACCCCTGCAATGGACAGCCGAAACGCCCAACCTCTATACCCTCGTCGTCAGCTTGAAGCGCCCGAACGGAGATGTGATTGAAGCGACAAGCTGCAAAGTAGGTTTCCGTACAGTGGAAATCAAGGACAAGCAATTGCTGGTGAACGGGCAACCCATCCTCGTGAAAGGCGTGAACTATCACGAACACAACGAGAACACCGGTCACTATGTCTCCGAAGAACTGATGAAGAAAGACTTCGAGCTTTGGAAGAGATACAATGTCAATACCGTACGCACTTGCCACTATCCCCAGCAGGAACGTTTCTACGAACTCTGCGATGAATATGGTATCTACGTCATCGACGAAGCCAATATCGAAAGTCACGGCATGGGTTACGACTTGCGGGTAGGCGGTACGCTGGGAAACAATCCGCTCTTCATGAATGCCCATCTCGACCGTACCATGAATATGTACGAACGGGACAAGAACCATCCGTCAGTCATCATCTGGTCGCTGGGCAACGAAGCCGGAAACGGATTGAATTTCTACGTCACCTACAACACCTTGAAGACGCTCGACAGCCGTCCCATCCAGTATGAACGCGCACTGTTGGAATGGAATACGGACATCTACTGCCCGATGTACGCTTCCCCTTCCTATCTGGAGAAGTATGCCCGGAACAAGGAGATGACGCGTCCCCTCATTCTTTGCGAGTATGCCCATGCCATGGGCAACAGCCTCGGCAACTTCCAGGAGTATTGGGACATCATCGAAAAATATCCCATCCTCCAGGGTGGCTGTGTCTGGGATTGGGTAGACCAGGGCTTTGCCGCCAAGACTGACGATGGCCGTAAATACTGGACTTATGGCGGCGACTATGGCGAGAACGGCACTCCCTCTGACGGTAATTTCTGCATCAACGGCGTGGTATATCCCGACCGCAGTGTCAAACCGCAGACGGAAGAGATGGGGAAGGTCTACCAGAACATCAAGTTCCTCGACTTCGACAAGCAGACTTCCACCGTGAAAATCCGCAATGATTTCTCTTTCACCAATCTCGACAAGTACGACTTCTACTACATCATCCGCGACCATGGAAAGGAAGTCTACCGTGGCAAGATTGAAAATATCCATGCTGCACCGGGCAAGACGGTAACCACCGGCTTCCTGAACGGCATACCCAAAGAGAAACAGACAACGGGAGATGTGCGTATCGAGTTCTATGCAGCCATCAAGACGGCAGAGCCTTTCCTCCCGGCCGGCACGGTCATCGCACGCGAACAGACCTACGTCCATACTTTCTACAAGAAAGAGGCTACGGCGCAGCAGCCCGCCACTTCTAAGGAAGAGGGAAATTTGGTGGCGTTCTCCGGTCCCGACTTCAAAGCCACCTTCGACAAGCAAAGCGGTCTGCTCACCTCCTATTTATACAAGAAGCACGAGTACATACTGAACGGTCAAGGTCCCCGTCCCTTCTTCTGGCGTGCACCGACGGACAACGACTATGGAGCCAACCTCCCCGTCCGCCTCAAAGCCTGGAAAGAGGCAAGCTATCAGGAACCGAAAGCCGAAAGCTTCCAAGTGACTCCGGGCAGCAATGCCACGACAGTAAAGGTGACCGACCGTTTTCCGCAGACAGAGGCCCGTTGGAACATCACCTATAAGATATATGCCAGCGGAGTCATCAAGGTAGACAACCGCTTCATGGCCGAAGGAGACCAAGCTCCGATGATACCGCGTGTGGGCCTGCGGATGCAGTTGCCGGAAAGCTTTACAGACTTGACCTACTACGGTCGCGGTCCGAAAGAGAATTACCGAGACCGCCGTACCTCCCAGTTCATCGGAGAGTACGCCATCCCGGTCAAGGATATGTACGAGCCGTATGTCCGCCCACAGGAGAACAACCATCGCACGGACATCTATTGGTGCGCCCTTACCGATAAGACGCAACGTGGTTTGCTGCTCATCGCCGACCGCACCTTTGAGCTGAACGCCTCCAACTATCCCCTGGAAAGTATGGACAGCGGCGATACGATTGACAACGGCGCTCCGCGTACCGAAAAGACCCATCACCGCCACCTCACCGACCCTCTGCCGGAAAAGATGGTCGATTTGTTCATTGATTACCGCATGATGGGTGTCGGTGGAGACGACAGTTGGGGCGCAACCGCCCATGAGCCCTATCTGATTCGTCCGGGCAAAGAGAACGCCATTGAATACGGTTTCTCCCTTGTTCCGTTCGATAAAAAGGAGGATTATAAATATTTAATCCAGCAATATTGAATTTAATCCCTCCGGATTAAGCTTTTATAAAAAGGATGTAGTAAATTTGCTGCATCCTTTTTACGTTTAAGAACAATAATAATCAAAAGAGAGAAAAATGAAAACAATGACTAAATTTATGTTCAGCGCCCTCTGCGCCGCAGCCATGGTAACTTCCGTTTCTGCCCAGGGAGGGAAAGATATGTTGAGCAATGGAATAAAGTATCTGGATGTGCCATACGTAGCCCATACACTGGAGGCAGATGGTCCCGAGGAACTCGTCATCAACTGCGATGAGGTAGACTGCACCACGCTGGTGGAATATGTGCTGGCAGAGACACTCACTCCCAAATTAGCCGACGGGGACATCTCGGAAAGCGCTTTCGCCGATAACCTGCAAAAAATCCGTTACCGTGACGGTAAAATCGACGGGTACACTTCCCGCCTGCATTATATTGCCGACTGGATAAACAATGGCGTACGCAACGGCTTCCTTCAAGATGTAACGGGCGCCATGAGTCCCGACACCGAACGGTTGTCTATCTCCTACATGTCTTCCCATCCCCAACTTTACAAGCAGCTGGCCAATTCGCCGGAGAACGTAGCCAAAATGAAGAAGATTGAGCAATCCTTGTCCGGCAAGGAAGTTCACTATCTTCCCAAAGCCAAACTTCCCGCCGATGGTCTCCCGTGGATTAAAGACGGCGATATCATAGCCATCACCACCAACACTCCGGGGCTGGACGTAGCCCACATGGGAATCGCTTTCTATGCGGATAACAAACTCCTGCTGGTACACGCTTCCTCTACCGACAAGAAAGTGGTCGTCTCCAAAGTCCCCTTGTCCCAAATGCTGAAAGACAATAATAAGTGGACGGGAATACGGGTGCTGAGGATGAAGAAATAAAATGAAATACTATAATATGGAAAAGGCGATGAAGAATCAAATCTTCATCGCCTTTTCCGTATATAGGATTGTTCGTTCCTATTCCTCCACGACAATATATTCATCAATATTCCGTGTTTCTTTACTGAAGTTCACACCTACTTTCACTAATTTCCTGCCATCCAAGGTATAAGGAATCAGATACCCCTTCTCATCTATTTGCTTCAGAGCTGCGTCGGCTGTACCGTCCAGTTTGAACTCAAAAACATAAATAGCGGTAGGAGTATGAACTACTGCGTCCGCACGACCACGGCTGCTGCGAACCTCGGACCGGATAAACTGTCCCAGCAAAGTAAACACTACATGAAAAATAACCTGATAATGGCATTCCGTATCATCACTCAACTCGTACGGAATACCGGAGAAGAATATCTTAAGACGCTCCATAAACGCCTCCACATCTCCACTCTTCAATTCACGCATGAATTTAGCGATGTGGAAACCAGTTTCATCATTGGATACATTGGTATAATAGGGTACCAAAAAATTCAGAAAGCCGTAACGAACCTCATCATTTGGAAAGCCTAAAGTGTATAGCTTCACATCATCATCATACCCTTTTATGGTCAAATAACCACTTTGATAAATCATCGGAAGAGGATTATTTGTTTCCGCACGATATTCAGAGAAAGCGGAAGCCAGCACTTCCACTCCATCTATCAATAGACGTATATCGTAATCACTCTGCTTCAGCAAGTCAACCAAGTAAGTAGGTGTGCCGGTCTGAAACCAATAGTACCCCATCTCTTCTGCATCAAAAGCATTCAATACACTGAACGGATTGAACATTCCTACACCTTCCGGATGAAAATGGTAACCATCATATTGACGTTCCATCAAATCAATCACTTCTTGTAAAGATATCCCTCTTCGTTTAGCCAGTCTCTCAAGTTCCGGCAGAAAGGTTTTCACCAACTCCTCTTTGGTAATACCACACAAAGCAGCGTAAGGAGACTTCATGCTGATATCATTCAGCTGGTTCAAGTCACTGAATACACTTACTTGCGCAAACTTGGTCACTCCGGTCAGGAAAACAAAACGAAGATAACGGTCAGCGCTCTTCAAGACACCGTAGAACGCTTTCAATATTTTCCGATACTCATCCAGCAAGTTCTCATCCAAGACCGCTTGAAGCAATGGCTTGTCATACTCATCAATCAGCACAACAACCTGCTTTCCTGTCTGCATGCATGCCTGCTCTATCACGTAAGCAAAACGCTCTTCCGGACTACGGTCTTTCTTCTCCTGACCATAGAGCAGCTCCCATTTCTCCAGATACTGATTAAGCATAGCCGTCAGGTCAGCAGCAGTTTCATATTTCCGGGCATTCAAATCCAAGTGCAAAACCGGATATTCTTCCCATTCCTTTTCCAGCTGTTCGATGGCCAAACCTTGAAACAAATCCTTGCGTCCTTGAAAGTAGGCTTCAAAGGTAGAAAGAAGCAGACTCTTGCCAAAACGACGGGGACGGCTCAGGAAATAAGGTTTACCTACATTTGCAATTTGATAAACCATAGCCGTCTTATCTACATAGAGATAACCATCCCTACGTATTTCCTCAAAAGTCTGTATGCCTATCGGCAGCTTACGCATCTGTTCCATGTTATTATAACCTGATTGGTGTATGACAAAGGTACAATTTATATTTCAAAAATAAGACGAAAGGCGATGGAGATTTTAGTCTCCATCGCCTTTCATTATTTTACTAATCATCACATTTCAGCATTACTCACGTAGACTGGTGCAATCCGAAATACTTCTTCATAAAGCAGATATAAAGAAAACAAAGTAAAAGAATTATACCTGCCAAATACCAATAACCGTAACCTAAACACATTATATATCCTACGATGATGATTGCCTGCACTGCCATGTAAATAGAAGAAACCATTATATGGGGAATCTTCAGCTCATTCGCCATAATCTGATACAGATGCTTGCGATGCGGCAAACCGATATTCTCATGAAGCATCAGGCGGTGAATGATAGTCAGTACACTGTCAACACCATAAACGGATAAAAGAACTATCCAGCTGAAATCACCCGTTCCAATGATAAGTCTTCCTATCAAGAAAAGAAGAATGAAGGCAATGCTCACAGAACCCACATCACCGGCAAAGCACTTGGCATGCTTGCGGAAATTGAAGAAACAGAAAACGAGAACGGAACAGATAACGGTATAGATGAAATCCGCTTCCACAAAAGTAACCACCTCCTTATTGACATAAGCCAACGCAGCAAGAATAACCAGAGAATAACCGCCGGTTATGCCGTTAATGCCATCCATAAAGTTATAGGCATTGATGATGCCCGTACAGACTATCAAGGCTATGACTATCCACCACCAGGACAAGGAGAACAGCCCCCACTGATAAAACATCATAACCATAGCAGAGAAATGAAAAAGCAGTCTTGTCATCTGCCCGGTGGATTTTATATCGTCCACGAAGCTGATGAACGTCACCAGTGTCAAGGCAAGCAGGAACCAGGGATATTCAAAGCCACTCGTCAGGAAATAGGCCAACGCCCCGAAATAGAAAATAATCCCACCACCACGCAAAGTCACTTTCGTATGGGAACTGCGCTCATTGGGCTTATCGATGATATTACACCTATCAGCTATTCTAAAATAAAAAAGTTCTGCTAAAAACAGCAGAACCAAGACCATCAAATAATACATCATCCGTTTTTGATTATCCAGTAAAACCAAAGCTGAATACATGTAAATCCCAAAGATATAATACCCAGCCCTATCAATATGACATCTAAATATACATTCATTCTATCTTGAAGTTTTCCAATACACGGGTCGGCTTCCATCCCAATTCACGCATCGCCTTTTCGTTACTGAAAGTAAGCGATTCTGTGATTTTCTTCAGTTTCAAAGAATTGATAGGCGCTTTCTTTCCTAAGCAATCTCCTACCAAAGCCATACATTTAGCTGCCCAATAAGGTATTGAGAAAGGTAATTTCTTGTCCAATTGCCTGCAAATAGTAGTCTCAAGTTCTCTGAAAGTGGGGTGATGACTGTCACATACATTGTAGATGCCTCCCTTTTCTGCCAACAGAGAGACCAACTTTGCAATATCCTGTACCATCAATACACTCTTTCGTGCCTGACCGCCAGCAATGCTGAGGTATTTCCCACTGCGGATACCATGAATCATAGCCCCCAGATTTCCCGGAGGGTTAGGACCGGCAATCAAGGAAGGACGGATTATACCTAAAATGACATTATGTTCGTAACACCACTTTTGTAGATATTCCTCCGCAAGACGTTTACTCATGGCGTATGGTGTATCTCCATCCAAAGGATGGTCTTCCGTAATATTCTCACCATAAGCACAACCGTAAACTGCTACAGTGGAAATAAAAATGAAGGCCCGTGGCACTCTTCTCCGCTCCAATGCAGTACAAAGATTCTTTGTACCTTGCAGATTCACATCAAAGAACACCTGTCTTTCCGCTTCCGTTTTAGGAACAGAATGTGCCTTTCCAGCAACATGAAGAACAATATCATACCGTTCACGCAATACCGGAATCTCCTTTGCTATATCTATAGTATAATCATCCTTCGGCGACAGCCCCACAGTCTTAACGCCATACATCCCCTCCAAAAGAGGACGCACATTGCTACCCAAGAAACCAGAAGCTCCAGTAAATAAAAGTTTCATGAAAAATATATTAGGAAAATCACTAGTAAAAACTCAGTTATTTTATTGTCGATAGTTCTATCGATTAGTTAATTTCATATTCGTATATGCTAATTTCGCTTTTTTATTTATCTCCCGCCTTTCTTTATCAAAAAACCACCCCCATTTATTTAAATAATAAACGGCAGCCTTAACATGTATCCAAAACAAACGAATTTTTTTATGAGATCCTTTCTCAAAAGCATGAGTAATTGTGGCACTTGGATAATACATTGTTCTATATTTCTGAAAAATACGACGATTTAAATCAGTATCTTCTCCATACATAAAAATCCCTTCGTCAAAAACTCCAACTTCTTCAATAACTGATTTGCGAAGAAACATAAAGCATCCTGATAAATATGGAGCATTCATTTCCTTATCATAACCGCTAAAGCGCATCTCAAAATTATCATTAATACGCTTCTTGATACTCTTAAAAGGAATAAACATTCGACCAATCCAGTCCATAGGAGTAGGCAGAAGCTTGCACAAATATTGCAAATCACCATTAGGATAAATCACTTTAGGAAGCACATTGCCCACATCAGGATTAGCCTGCATGTACTCATAAAGAGCCTCAATCACCCCTGCTTCAAAATAGATATCCGGATTGAGCACCAAATGGAATTCTCCCATTTTATCAAGCTGACGCATAATCTTATTATGTCCCGCACCAAATCCATTATTGCAATTCATAAAAAGGTACTCCACTCGTTCATCTAATGACGCTAATGATTTCAACTCATCTATAGGCGAATTATCCACCAGATAAATCCGCACCTTCAGATTTGTGTTTAAAAAACTCCAAATAGCCCTCTTCAGTTCTTCTATATTGTTTTTATAGAGCACTATAGTAGCTGTTACTTGATATTGATTGTTCATACACTTATTATAGATTATTGCGTTTTTTTATTACAAATAAGGAACTCATAAAATCCTTTAGTTCCGGATATTTCTTATCCTTTTCAGTTAGACAATTGTCTTATCCTGATATAGGTAGACACATTTACAAACTAATAAATGTGTTACTATTATGACTTCAAAACGAAAGCTTTATCGTGAAGATGAAAAACTGTTTTTTCTTCACTCTTACTACCAATCAGGT